>JAEEGI010018894.1_pt1 | contig 13959 bp, 10 predicted proteins | sample 8958751 | NCBI WGS metagenome assembly JAEEGI01 (sample SAMN16246545, study PRJNA631951) | gut metagenome | biome: gut microbiome; feature: rumen; material: KS-attached | host: Bos | place: Iran: Karaj | collected 2018-10
AAACCACTGGTTACGATAGTTTCCAGAAAGGCGCTCACTAATGGTTGTTGAACGGGTTGTCGACTTCTCTGAGCTTGCATTACGATCCACACTGACATAGCCTACACTGTTGTTATAACGCAATGTCGTAAAGGTATTTACATTAAAGTAAGCTGCTGAATCGATGGCAGTATTGAACATGAACATACCAAATGCGTTCCAGTTGCCGTTGATATTCTCAGGACGTGTAATACGCGAACCCGTCACAGTGTTATATGTTACCATGTTCGACACCGCATTGTTCGTGGCCGAGAAGTTCGCGTGAGCCATGATGCTACGCTGATGATTCTGGAAATAATTATTATAGAACAGGCGTATGTTATGGGTGAACGATGGTTTCAACCCAGGATTACCCTTACGAACGTTCAGCGGGTTCGAGTCATCAGTGATATCCAACAAGTCGGTCATCGAAGGCTGACTGGTATTAGCACGATAGGTAAAGCGCAACTGACTAACCTGGGATATCTTCCAACGGAAATCGGCTGTTGGCGACCAGTTCGTAACACTTCTCTTCGTGATGGTGTCCGTACTCAGGTAACGGTAAGTCAACGTAGAGTTTTGGGGAACAAACTGCACACCCACATTGAAGTTATAGTCCTTACGCACCACGCGCAGCATCACCTCTGCTGTGTGAATATAGTTCTGATATTCAGAGAATCGGCTCAGGTCCTTGCTTACCGTTTCTTCCAACAAAGTAGGAGGAACCGTCGTTCCCAGCAGTGACAGATAGTCATCCCATCCACGATAGCGTGGCTCGATAGACAAGAACGGCAAGTCCAACTTACTCCAATCGTAGGTCACACGGTCGCTCTTCGTGTATTTATATTGGAACTGATAACTGAACTGCAGATAAGTCTGACGGAAGATGGGTTCGCTATAGGTAGCACGAACACTGTAGTCCCAGTTCTTGGTGGGCGTCACTGCATAACGGTTAGCCCTATATGTCGAGTCAATGTATTCTCTGGGCGACTTCGTACTGTCCACAAGGAAATACTGCACATAGTTATTCGACATCGATTGGCTCATACCCTCACTGTAGTTGGCACCAAGGCGCAGAGTGATATTACGACCGTTACTGTTCAGTCTTCGGTTTATCTGCAATACACCTCCCACCGTTTTCGAGTCGCTGTACGACAGACTGTTTTCTCTGTTCGTATTGTTTACGATGGAGTCTCTTTCAACCAGTGTAGTAATCTGCGTCAACGGGTCTGAAATACCTGGCATGCTATAGGGGTCAGCCCTAAAAGTCGCACTGGAACTATTGTTTAAACCATCGTTCGAGTTATAGCGGAACTGTGGACGGAACATGATGTTCCACACAGAGTCGGGTGTCCATTCTATACGCATTCGGGCATCCCAACTGTTCGCACGAGTCATGTTCTTGCTGTTGCTATTGCCAAATGATGAAGCCGAACTGGTCATAAAGTTCTCCGTAGAACGACGCACTACCGCATCACCATCCGTATGGTTCCATCGGATGCTACCATCCAACTTCAACCTATTTTTCTTCTCATAGTTCATGTTCACACCCATCACCTTGGGAGCAACCAAGCCTTGACGACCGGCACCCCAGCGACCACCGCCACCAGGAGAGAAACCCATGTCGTTCACATTGTTGGCATTACCCATCAAGAACACTTTCAGGTCATCCTTCATCCATCCAAACATGACACGCCCGAAATAACGGTCGTGCGTACCGGCAGCCAAGTCGGTGTTCAGCAAGATACCCTTGTTCATACCAGGCTTGATACCGAAGTCGAGCACAGTTTCCTCTTCTCCATCATCCACACCACTGATACGAGCCATGTCGCTCTTCTGGTCGTATGCCTTCACGCGATCCACGATATTGGAGGGCAGATTCTTCATGGCAGTCTTCGTGTCGCCCACCATGAATTCCTTACCATCCACCATAATCTTCTTTACTTCCTTACCGTTAATGGTTATCTTGCCATCGTCATCCACCTGGGCACCTGGCAGTCGTTTTACCAGTTCCTCCACCACAGAACCCTCTGGTGTACGGAATGCAGCAGCATTATAGACAAAGGTGTCAGCCTTCAACGTTACCTTGGCAGCATTTCCAGTTACCGTTGCACCCTCCAGCATCACAGCATCGGGCCTCATGGTAATCTTACCCAGTGCCACATCTTTATCGGCTGTCACCGTTACATGCTTGGTGTAAGGCTTATATCCCACACTGGTTATCTGGATGATATATCGTCCATTAGCAGGGGCCTTCACACGGAAACGTCCCTCAAGGTCCGTCAGTCCACCTGCTACGAATGTGCTATCCATTTTCAACAACCGAACACTGCTCTGTGCCATCGGTTCCTTTGTGTCGCTTTCCATCACGTTACCCGTAACATGGCGCTGAGCCACTGCCAGCGTGACGACCATCGTCAAAAGTAAAAAGAGTGTTAATCGTTTCATCATTTTCAATCATATTACGACAATATAGACGGGTATCTTGTGGAAAAGTTTAAAAAAATGGAGAGAAAATTAGGGAAGAATCGACATTTCTCCACTATTTTATATACTAATTTCGATTTTTTTAATTAATTTTGCACCCGCAAATCATGGACCGACAGAAAGTCATCATATCCAATGACCTGCAAAAAGCGTTGTCAAATGCCATTGCAGAGTGCCCGCACGACAAGTTGTTTGTGCTGGTCGACGAGACCACGCATCAACTCTGTCTGCCTGTCATTGCTGGTTTCGACTGCATGCAGGAGGCACAGTGCATCGTCATCGGAGCTACCGATACCCACAAGACGCTCGACACGTTGAGCCATGTGTGGGCAGAGTTGCAGCGCATGGGTGCCACCCGCCACTCACTGCTCATCAATCTGGGTGGAGGCATGGTGACCGATCTGGGTGGATTCGCGGCTTCCACGTTTAAGCGCGGACTGGCCTATATCAACATTCCCACCACTCTTCTGTCGATGGTCGATGCCTCTGTGGGTGGCAAGACAGGCATCAACTTCGGAGGACTGAAAAACGAGATTGGTGTTTTCAACAATGCCAACTCCGTCATCCTCGACACCATTTTCCTCAAGACAATGGACCAAGAGAATATCCTCTCTGGCTATGCCGAAATGCTGAAGCATGGGCTCATTAGCGAGGAAAAGATGTGGGCAGAGCTTATCAACTTTGAACTTGAAACTTTGAACTTGAAACTTTGTGATGTCTCCAAGCCAGAACAAATCAAACAAATCAAAACTCAAAGTTCAAAACTCAAAGAAATGCTCGCCGACAGCGTTGCTGTCAAGCAGCGTATTGTCACCGAAGACCCCACGGAGCATGGCATCCGCAAGGCCCTTAACCTGGGGCATACCGCCGGACATGCTTTTGAATCGCTGGCACTGGAGCGTAAGCCCATCCTGCATGGCTATGCTGTTGCCTACGGATTGGTAGTCGAACTCTACCTCTGTTGCGTCAAGACGGGATTCCCGCAGGACAAGATGCGCCAGACCGTTGCCTTTATCAAGGAACATTACGGTCGCATGCCCATCACCTGCGACGACTATCCCAAGCTGATAGAGCTGATGCACCACGATAAGAAAAATGTGGGAACAGACATCAATTTCACACTGCTGGGAGGTATCGGCGATATCCGCATCAACCAGACAGCTACGGAAGAAGATATTAAGGAAGCTTTAGACTTCTATCGAGAATATTAGCGAGAAACTACTACCTATTTAAATTACTAATAACCATTGGTGGGGTTTATCCGTGAGGATGAGCCCCACTTTCATTTGCTATGCGCTCAGCTTCTGCACGGGCGGGTTTTCCTGTCTCTGTCAGAGGCAGATGGTCAAGTGCGATGAAACGTCGGGGTTGCCAATAACGAGGCAACACCCTTTCGCACACAGCCTTCACCTCGTCCGCATTTCCCCCTTCCATCAGCAGGACCACCATTTCGCCCAATCGTTCGTCTTTCGCGCGCGTTATTATATAAGGTATAGTGAGATGGGGCCGTAACAATCGTTCCACTTCCTCCATCTGTATCTTGATGCCTCCTGAGCAGATGACATTATCCTTCCGTCCTAAGATGCGGAATGAACCATCCGCACGCAGCTCTGCGATATCATTGGTTATCAGCTTTCCATCATGCACGGCAGGTGCATCAATCACCAGACAACCGTCTTCCGTCTGCGACAAGGTAACCCCCTCGAAAGGGGTATACCAATCGGAGGCACCCACGCCGTTCAGGCGTCGCAAGGCTATGTGCGACAGGGTCTCGGTCATGCCATAAGTGCTCCACACCGCATTCGGGAAGTCCTTCAACGCTGCCTGCAAACCCTCGTCTATCGCACCACCTCCAATAATCAAGTGGCGAATGTTTCGCAGACGTTCCCGTTCCTCAGGCACCTGCAACGAGTTATACACCTGCAACGGGACCATCGCTGCAAAGTCAATACTGGGGGCCAATCCCTTCTGCCCGGCAAGTGGATGCCCACTCGGTTCCACCGTTATCAGCTGCAACCCACGCTCTATCGCCCGTACCACCATCATTTTCCCTGCAATATAATCGGTCGACATACAGAGCAAGGCGTTATCGCCAGCCTTCAGTCCCAGGAAGTCACATGTGATGCGTGCTGAATTCATCATTCTGCACTTCTCCACCCTCATCCGTTTAGGCACCCCGGTACTCCCGCTGGTCTTCACCTCCACGTAGGGCAATCCGTTATTCCACTCTTCCAGAAAACTATTCACTGTTCACTTCTCCAAAGTTGGTCGCCCCGTATCTCCAAAGGCATGGGAATATTATCGGTAAACAACTGACCAGTACCTAAACCTTGCGGCATTTTAATCGCATCGCCATAGATGTCACTGCACAACTGGGCAATGGCGTTCAGTCCGATGTTGCTCTCTAATGCTGAGGTTATCCACGAACCTATGCCCATATCCCGTGCTATGTCCACCCACTCTCTCACGCCCATCATACCACCATGCAACGAAGGTTTCAGTATGATGTATCGGGGCTTGATGATGTTCAGCATCTGTCGCTTCTGTTCAGGGTCGTTCACACCTATCAGTTCCTCGTCCAGTGCGATAGGCAGAGGCGACTCACGGCACAACTCTGCCATATTCGCCCACTGACCAGCCTTGATGGGTTGCTCTATCGAGTGCAGGGCATACTGCGACAACAGTTCCAACTTATACAACGCCTCGTCGAACCGGAAAGCACCATTGGCATCTACGCGCAGTTCCACCTCATGGTGTGAGAAGCGTCCACGAATCTGCTTGATCAGTTCCAGCTCGGCATCAAAGTCAATCGCTCCTATCTTCAACTTCACGCATCGGAAGCCCTGCTCCAGTTTCTGTTCTATGCGCTCACGCATCTCATCAAACGTACCCATCCACACCAATCCGTTGATAGGAATACCCACTTCGCCGCAACAGAATGGATTATCAAACAACACATCTCTTCCATCTTCCTTCTTCCTTCTTACTTCGTAAAATGCCGTTTCCAGTCCGAACAACATGGAGGGATAGTCGCGTAGGGCCTCGTAAGGTATCTCGCCCGTCCTTTCCACCTCATCGCAGAAGTGTCGCAACACCTCCGCATAATTGGGAATATCGTCACAGCTCAGCTTGGGCAACGGAGCACATTCACCTATTCCGATAGCGGAACCATCGGTCACCGTGACGAGCCATATCCTGCGCTCCGTATAGACGCCACGACTCGTTCCTGCCGGCTGCTTAAAATGCAGCGTCCTTTCTTCTATCTCAATTCTCATGGAATTTTCGGGTATTTATCAAAGTCGGGCTTGCGCTTTTCCAGGAAAGCTTTACCACCCTCCTGCGCCTCATCCAGGAAGTAATACAACATCGTAGCGTCGCCAGCCAACTGCTGGATACCAGCCTGTCCGTCCAACTCAGCATTCAGTCCATCCTTAATCATACGCAGGGCGATGGGCGATCGCTCCATCATCTCCTCTGCCCAACTCACGCACTCGTCCTCCAGTTGTTCCAGGGGCACCACCTTGTTCACCATGCCCATGCGCTCAGCCTCCTGTGCCGAGTACTGGCGACACATAAACCATATCTCGCGCGCCTTCTTCTGTCCCACAATGCGAGCCAGATAACTGCTACCGAATCCGGCATCAAACGAGCCCACCTTAGGACCCGTCTGTCCGAAGATGGCGTTTTCTGAGGCTATCGTCAAGTCGCACACCAAGTGCAGCACGTGTCCGCCACCAATGGCATAACCATTCACCATCGCAATCACCGGTTTGGGCAAACGACGAATCTGCATCTGTACGTCCAGCACACTCAGGCGGGGCACACCCTCTTCGTCAATGTAGCCACCACGACCCTTCACATGCATGTCGCCACCCGAGCAGAACGCATGCTTCACGTCCGTCAGTTTCTTACCTTCAGGCACCTCCGACATAGCACCCGTCAACAGCACCACGCGAATCTGTTGCATCTCCCTGCACAGCGCAAACGCCTGACTCAGTTCCAGCGTTGTCCTTGGCGTGAATGCATTGCGATAACGCGCCCTGTCAATGGTTATCTTTGCGATGCCATGATACTCTTCGAAGCGTATCTCTTCGAACTTACGAATCTCTTTCCACTGTCTTGTTTCCATAATCACATTGTTTTATGCCTGCGAAGGTACGAAGAAAAAATGAAACCACCAAAAATTTGGTGGTCTCCCGCTTTTTTTGTAATTTCGCAGGCAGATATCCCTATAACACATTCATCGCTATGTTACAGATACGCTGCAAGAACAACAACGTGACAAAGAGTTTCCCTGAAGGAACCTCGTTGCTGGACGTTTACCAGGAGTTTCAAGACGAGATACAACTGCCCTACCCTGTGGTGTCGGCAAAAGTAAATAACGTGTCGCAAGGACTGAAGTTCCGACTTTACCAGAACCGCGACGTGGAATTTCTGGATGCCCGAGCAGGAAGTGGTCATCGTGTGTATGTCAGGAGTCTGAGCTTCCTGCTTTACAAAGCTTCGCAGGACTTGTTTCCCGGTTCGAAGTTGTTCGTGGAACACTCGCTGTCGCGTGGCTACTATTGTAACTTCAAGAAGAAGAACAACGAACTGCTGACGGATGAGGATGTAGACCAGATTCGCCAGCGCATGCAGGAAATCATAGACATGGACATGCCCTTCCGTCGCACGGAGGCTACGACAGAAGAGGCTATCCGCGTGTTTACCGACAGGGGGTTTGCTGACAAGGTGAAGCTTCTGGAAACCAGTGGACAGGTATATAGCGATTATTACACGTTGGGCGACACCGTAGATTACTATTACGGTCCGTTGGTGCCCAGTGCGGGATATCTGAAGGTGTTCGGGGTGGAGCATTATGCGGACGGACTATTGTTGCGCGTGCCCGACTGGGACAACCCCACCCGTCTGGCAGAAAAGGTGGAACAACCCAAGACCTTCGAGATGTTTGCAGAGAAAACACGCTGGGACATCATCATGCGATTGTCGAATGCGGGTGATGTGAACAAAGCCATTCAGCGTGGATATGCTTCTGAGCTCATTCAGGTAAGCGAGGCTTTGCAGGAAAAGAAGATTGTGCAGATAGCCGAGGAAATAGACCGCAGGTTCCACAGAAAGGAGAATCCTGTGCGCATGGTCTTGATAACAGGACCTTCGAGTTCGGGTAAGACCACCTTCTGCAAACGTCTGTCCATCCAGCTGCTGGCCTGCGGACTGCGCCCCATGTCGTTCTCTACCGACGATTATTTCGTGAATCGCGTAGATACACCCAAGTTGCCCAATGGTGATTATGACTTCGACAACATAGAAACGGTGGAATATTCGCTGTTGGAAGAACATCTGCTGCGACTGATGCAGGGCGAGCGTGTGGAGATTCCTGAATATAACTTTGTGACGGGTAAGAGGGAATGGAACGGTAAGAAGTTGAAGTTGTCGAACGATACCGTGCTGATTATCGAGGGTATCCATGCACTGAACCCGCTGTTGACCAAGAAGATAGACGATGCACTGAAATACAAGATCTATATCTCGGCACTGACCAGCATATCGCTGGACGACCATAACTGGATTCCCGTTCGCGACAACCGACTGCTGCGCCGTATCATCCGTGACTATAATAAGGGTGCATATACCGCCCAACAAACCATTGCCCAATGGAAGAATGTGTGTGAGGCGGAGGACCAGTGGATATTCCCGTTCCAAGAGAGTGCGGATGTGATGTTCAACTCAGCGCTGAACATTGAATTTGCCGTGCTTCGCACCCATGCAGAGATTATCCTGACCAGCGTGCCCAGGAATTGTCCGGAGTATGGCGAAGCGCATCGCTTGCTGAAATTCATACGTTTCTTCACGCCCATCAGCGACAAGGAAATTCCTCCCACGAGTATTATGCGTGAGTTCGTAGGTGGTTCATCGTTTAAGTATTAATATATATATATATAATAATGTATAGCGATAAGGAGCAGGTTAATATACTGACCTCGTTGCTTGTGGCATCGGGAGTGCGTCATGCTGTAGTTTGTCCAGGAAGTAGGAATGCACCCATTGTGCACAACCTGAACGAGTGTCCGCAGATGCATTGCTATCCTGTGACAGATGAGCGCTCGGCAGGTTTCTATGCATTGGGCATGAGTCAATGCCTGAAGCAGCCCGTAGTGGTTTGTGTGACCAGTGGCACGGCCCTGTTGAATCTTGCTCCTGCTGTGGCAGAGGCTTACTATCAGCATGCGCCCTTGGTGGTTATCTCTGCCGATCGTCCTCCACAGTGGATAGATCAGTTGGACGGACAGACGCTGCCCCAGCCTGATGCCTTGGGTCGTTTCGTACGTAAGGCCGTTTCACTGCCTGAGCCTCTCAATGAGGAACAACGCTGGTATTGCAACCGCTTGGTCAACGAAGCCTTGATGGTGAAGCATGGTCCTGTACACATTAATGTGCCCATCACGGAACCTTTGTTCAACTTTACCGTAGAGAAATTGCCTGAGGAGCGGAAGATAGAGTTTATAGCAGCAGATATCCCCGGCCATGTGTTAAGCCACGTGTGTCGAATGTTCATGCAGTCTAAGCGTCCGATGCTGATTGCAGGTCAGCCCATGAATCCTAGCTACGACGAGGCGGTCATGCTGGTTGGCGACAATGATGAGTATGTGCCCGACTTCGTGCTGTACATTGGTGGCTCTATTGTCAGCAAGCGCCTGAAGCATTTCCTGCGCAAGGCCAAGGAGACGTGGATTGTCAACGAGACGGGAGAGGTGAACGATACCTTCATGAATCTGACGAATGTTATTCAGGGAGATGGAGATGTGGTAGCTGACCAAATACGCTTTTCCCTCGAACAGCAACCCCACCCCTTCGTTCAGAAATGGGAAGCATTGCTGGCAAAAGTGCGCCAACATGCTGACAACTATCAGCCTGATTATTCGCAGATGGCTGTGGTAAAGTGCTTCGAGAACTCGAATCCCCTAGAGCCAGTTCACTACGCCAATAGCACCGCTATTCGTTTGGCTAATATCTACGCCAAGCACCCCGTATATTGCAATCGGGGCGTGAATGGCATTGAGGGTTCGCTTTCAACAGCTGCGGGTTTCTCGCTGGTATCGGACGAAAACGTTTTCTGCGTGATTGGTGACCTCAGTTTTTTCTACGACCAGAATGCACTATGGAACCAGAACCTGCGAGGCAATCTGCGCATCTTGCTGATGAACAACGGGAAAGGTGGCATCTTCAATATGCTGAAAGGACTGGAAAAGAGTGCTGCACGCGATCAGTTTGTTGCCGCACAGCACAAGACTTCAGCAGAAGGAATCTGTATGCAGAACCATGTGGATTATCAGAAAGCCCAAAACATGGAGGAGATGCAGCAGGGCATAGAATGGCTCATGCATACAGAAAGCAATCGCCCTCTGTTGCTCGAAGTGTTTACCGATGCTGCAGAGGACGAACGGGTATTCAAAGCCTATTATCATAGTCTAAAGGCAGAGTAGTCTATTTAATTACTCTGTCTTTAGAATCCTGCGCATGGTGTCAAGTTTCGTTTCCGTTTCCTGCCACTCCAGTTCTTCCACACTATCCTTCAACAATCCTCCACCAGCATAGAGGCGATAGCCATTGCTGAAAATCTGCATGCAGCGCAAGGTGACGAAGAGGTTGGTCTGTCCGTTCAGGAACAGTGGACCCATGAAGCCACTATAGTAGGAACGATCATGATGCTCATGCTGTAGGATAAAACGGAAAGACGACTGCTTGGGAAGTCCGCAGACGGCAGGTGTGGGATGAAGCGCCTGCAACAAGGCTCCTACGGATGTATTATCAGGCAAAGTGAAATGGAAATCGCTACGAAGATGAGCCAAATGACCAGCACGTGCCGTTCGAGGACCTTCTTCCGAGAAATCGTGGGTAAACTGCTCGAGTTGGTGAGTGATATAGGTGGCAACATAACGCTGTTCTTGGATATTCTTATCGCTCCAGCGCAGGTCATCCTCGTATTTCATCGTACCCGCCAATGCGATGGTCTGCCACTCGCTGCCATTTCCCGACAGCAATATTTCGGGAGTGGAAACAAGCCACAATCCACTTTGCGGAGTATAAACCAGGCTAATCATCATTCTGGGATAATTATCACAGGCACGCTGGAACAACTGTAGCGGTGTCTCCTCACCTGTACGCTGGATTGTAATGCTGCGTGAGAGCACCAGCTTCTGGAAATCGCCATTCAGCAAATGGGAATGGAAGTTGGCGAAGTCCAGATGATAGTCAGCAGTGAGGGTGGTTGCCAGGGTTTCCAGGCTGTCTAGATTGGCTTGATGATCTAGACCGTCTAGATTTTCTAGGTTTTCTAGAACCTCATCCGCTCTGATCAACAAGATAGGATGTTCTGCCGAGCAGGCAAAAGGAGCCATCACGAAACCCTGTTGCCCTGTCAACTCATTGCATGACAATAGTTCCTTCGGTGTGTCCGAAGTCTGCACTACCAGCGTACATTTCTTCTCGTACGGTAGTCGGAACAATGCAAAACTATTCATTATTTCCCCTGACGAATAATAAAGTTAGTCACCCTGACGGTTGATATCAAATCGCCAGCACTATCCTTAATGTCCACCTGCCACACATGCAACTTCTTGCCTTGATGCTGCATACGTCCATAGGCAGTAACGGTATCGCCCTCAGAGACAGCTTTCACATGTGAGCCACTAACCTCAATGCCCACACAGGCACAGCCGGGACACAGCGATGATGAACCTACCCCTGCTAAATTCTCTGCCAAAGCCAGCGAGGCACCACCACTCAAAAATCCGAATGGCTGTCGGTTTCGTTCGTCCACTTTCATACGAGCCATACAGGTATCGTCCTCGGGTGTGGAGATAAACTCCATCCCGAGGGCGGTACTCAAATTAGGCTTAGCATCTATAATTGCTTTTATCTTTTCTACGTTCATAAGAATAATGAGTATTCTTTCACCATCCAGGCCAATGCACTGGCTCCCAACACATCTCGTTCGTGATTGTCAAGCACAGAGACCTGTACCTTCACCTTACCACGGATATTGCCGAACACATGTTCATCGAACGATGCCATCAACGGTTCCATGAACCATTTGGCAGCCTCCGTCAATTCACCCGTCAGGATGATTGCCTCTGGGTTAATCACCGAAGCATAGTTAGCCAGTCCCATGCCCAGATAGAGACCTGTTACTTCATAGACTTTCTTGGCTAACTTGTCGCCTTTATCGCAACACTCGCCAATGGTCATAGGGGTGAGTTCAGGCAACTCACGCATCAAACTCGGTTCGTCCGTCTCTGCCATAATATCCTTAGCTGTCTTTACGATACCACGGTCTGAAGCATATTCCTCCAGACAGCCCTTTCTGCCACAAGTACAAGGACGCCCTCCATCAACCACACAAGTATGACCCAGTTCACCAGCATAACCACCACTACCTAAATGAGGATGACCACCAGAGAAGAAACAACTACCCAAGCCTCCGTGCCCCAAAGACACCACGATAAAATTTTCCATTCCATGGGCAGAACCATACACAAACTCACCCATCGCCGTAGCATGGGCATCGTTACCTAATGCAACTGCCAAACCTACACGATCGCGCAACATAGCAGCCAGGGGAACTACACCCTTCCAAGGCATATTGCCAGCATTCTCAATGCATCCCGTCAGGAAGTTGGCACTAGGCGCACTGACACCTACAGAGCGCACTACTTCGTAGCCACCGTTTGCCTCTGCCATCAAGACAATACGTTCGCTCAAAGCCTCAACATAGTTGTTTACCAAAGGAAAGTCAGAGGTCCTCAAAGTATCTTGTGCCAGGATTGCTCCTCGCAAGTCAACAATGGCGATAGTGGTTTCGTTCACCCCGATGTCAATGCCTACAACTCTTGTCTTTATCACACTACTTGTCATAATCTATTCAGGCTCCAAGTTACTTAAACAATGAATACTCCTTTACCTCCCAAGCCAGTACGCTTGCCCCCAGAAGGTTGTGCTCATGGTCATCCAAGTTAGAAAGAACAAACTTCACCTTTCCTTGTATATTATGGAATACATGTTCCTCAAAAGCTGCATTTGCAGGTTCCAGAATCCATTTGCCTGCACGTGAGATAATACCCGTGAAGATGACAGCCTCTGGGTTCAACACTGAACAATAGTTTGCCAATCCTACGCCCAACCAATAGCCTGTACGACGATAGACCTCGATAGACAATTCGTCGCCAAGTTCGCAGAACTCCGCTATCATGTGGGGTGTCAGTTTCTCTACCTGTCTCATCTTCGACGGTTTGTCACTTTCAGCCATCACCTCCGAAGCTGTACGCAGGATACCCTTGGTGGCTGTATAGGCTTCCAAGCAACCTAATTTTCCACAACCACACGGACGACCTTTATATTCTACACACGTATGGCCAATCTCACCTGCAAAACCGTTATTTCCCAGATGAGCCGTACCATTGCTGAAGAAACAACTACCCATACCACTGCCCAGCGAGATAACCACAAAGTCACGCATACCATGAGCAGCACCGAACGTATTCTCAGCCAGCGCCATCACATGCGCATTATTGCCCAACGCAACGGCTAATCCCAAACGGTCGCGCAACATGGCAGCCAAGGGCACTACACCCTTCCAAGGCATATTCGGAGCATTTTCCAGACATCCCGTTCGAACATTTCCACTAGACGAGGCTATACCTACTGAGCGTATCGACTCATACCCACCGTTTCTCTCAGTGAGCTCCATCACATGGTCACATAGCACAGCTATAAAATTACCAATGTCAGGATAGTCTGAAGTTGCAAAATTACAGGTGTCTATCAAATTTCCACGGACATCAACGATGGCACAAATCGTCTTGTCAACATTAATATCCACTGCAACAACCCGTGTTTTGATATTGTCTATTATCATAGTAGCGTTTTACTATAGTTTGCGACAAAGTTATACAATATTCTTCAATCTGCCAAATTTTTTCTTTTGTTTTCGTTGAGGAATAGTAAAAAAAGCATAAAAGGAAGGAAGAATCAGAATATTTTTGTAACTTTGCACAGAATTTATATAGATAAATAAGAAATGAACGTTTTAGAACTCAGTGAACAAGAAATTGGCAGACGTGAAAGTCTGCAGCAGTTGCGTGACATGGGTATCAACCCCTACCCCGCAGCAGAATATCCCGTAAATGCATGGAGCACAGATATTATTGAGAATTTTGAAGACCTGCCCATTATAGGAAAAGACGAGGAAGGCAACGATGTACGCGAGACGCCTACCCCCGAGAACAGCCGTATGGTAAGCATCGCAGGCCGAATCATGAGCAAGAGCATCATGGGTAAGGCTGCCTTTGCCAAGTTGCAGGACTCCAAAGGTCGTATTCAGGTTTATGTACAGCGCGACGTCATCTGTCCCGACGAAAACAAAGATCTTTATAACATTGTCTTCAAGAAGCTCCT
>JAEEGI010018895.1_pt1 | contig 13959 bp, 14 predicted proteins | sample 8958751 | NCBI WGS metagenome assembly JAEEGI01 (sample SAMN16246545, study PRJNA631951) | gut metagenome | biome: gut microbiome; feature: rumen; material: KS-attached | host: Bos | place: Iran: Karaj | collected 2018-10
CCCAACAAGGTTTTCGTGCTTGGTGTGTATGCAAGTGCAGTTCATGCACGATGGAAAAAAGATGGTAAAGTGGTGTGCCCTGCTCTTGCAGTGGCAAGCGAACCACGGATTTTTTGGGATGGGAACCCGCAAGAAGCGTCAGAGATTATTGGCAGAATTCATATCCCAGAAGAACTGGGTACACTTGAACCAGCAGGCAGTCATCTTAATGGTCCGTCGGCAAAAGTTTTAGATGATCACATTCTTGCCCCACTGGGATGGGTGCGTGGAGATGCGTGGTTGTGTGACCTCTTGCCTGAAACAAGGTTGAATCCAGGCCAGTTGAGAGTGATAGAGAAGGAGTATAATCCAAAAATCAGCCAGTATGGTCTGAATGCTGTGACTGTTCCAAAAAGGCCGACACTTTTTTGTGACAAATCACGCAGTGAGGAAATTGTTTCAGAATTGGAAGAATCGCAGGCAAAGTTGTTGATTCTGCTTGGTGATATCGCAATTCTGCAGTTTATTAATCGAGTGGCTGATGTGAAATTTAAGACTTTGCAGGAATATGTGGATTTGTATGGTTATGGCAAATGCTCGCCGGTTGTTATCCATGGAAAAGAATACCGATTGCTTCCTTTGGCTCATCCTCGGCAGATAGGTGCTTTAGGTGCTCATAGCGAGAAGTGGTACAGGCTCCATGAGGAGTGGGAGAGTAACCTCTAAACTGTGTTTGCCTCGTTGTGTTGCAGTAAGACAGTTGGGTTTAGGTCAAAGAAAAGACTGAGCTTGGGGGCTCAGCCTTTTTGGATTTGAAATCACGGGCCCGATGAGTGACATCGGGAGAGGGTGTGATTTATTTCTTGAGTTGGATGGTCTTGATCACAGGCATGATCACCTTCTCGGCATCGGCAGCCTTGGCAACAGGATACTTGAACGAACCAGCTACGCCAGCCTTCTCGCCCAGATAAACCACAAAGCAGGTCATGGCATCCTCGCCAAGCACGCCCTTGAAGGTCATGATGTTGTCGTTGATGACGGGTTCGTCAAACTTGTAATCCTTGAACATGGGGTTGACACCCATATTCTCGGCATACCTCTTGAAGTCTTCGGGTTTGCAGGGGAAATCGCTGAAAGTTGCGTCCATTTTGATTTCGCCACCAGTGGTGTCGGCAGCATTCATGATATCGTCGCTGGTGTAGGTGGTCTTCATCCACTCGGGGAATTGCATAGTGAATTTAGCACCTTCGAATGCCTGGCCCTTGAACTCTTCTTCTTGAGCTGCTTGAGAACCTTCGCCACCTTTGTTGCCTTTGTCACACGAAACAAATGTAAGGGCTGCAACAGCCATCAACATCAGAAATAACTTTTTCATAAAACTTTTTTAAACTTTAATGGGTTAATAAATTAAATGTGAAAATGTTTTGTTGATGCAAAGATAGCTCATTTTTGTTAATTTCACTATTTTTGAACCCTTTTTCTTTAGCAGGCGATATCTATAATTTCTTATGTTTTTGATGAAAGTACCTGCCAGATAAAATTGCTCGACAACGAGCAGGCTCGCCAAGTGCATGAGCCGTGTCTTTTTCGAGGAAAGGCCTTTTTCTAAAAAAAACTTGCGTTTTGAGATATTATATATATATTTGTAGCAAAAATTTATGATTATGAGACAAATACAATTACTTAACGCTTTGCGCAAGGCAACCATTTGCGTTGTTTTTGCATTATTCTGCCTCGGTGCTGCCAGCCAGGAGACGATTGACCTGTCAAAGACTCCCGTTTTGTGCAACCAAATCCAAGTATTTAAGCTCAAGGAAGTGTTGCCCGATGGATATGTATATTACTATGACAGCGACAATACCGAACTTGTGCTCACTCGTGAAAAAGGTAAAATTAACCGCTACACCTCGAAGTTTCCCAAATCACCTTACATTCATTCGTGTGACTATGTGGTGAAGAAACTGGGCGAAACGGTGACAATGATTGCTTGCTTGGAGCAATATCAAGAGGAGAACCCCTACTATGTGCTTTTTGCTGCCGATAGCCAAGAGGCTTACAGCAGTAAATGGCAACAGAGGGTTAAAGGAGGCATTAAACATTGTGACTGGCTTTTCAGCGAGCCTGTTGATGTGAATTTCATCTCCGAAATAGACATTGACCAGCTCAAGCAGATGCTCTCACTGCTTGAACAGAGCAAACAACGCAACGATTTGATAGAATTCAATATCAACCAGCTCAACATGACTATCAGCTCGTATGACGAGGCTGACGATTGCGAAGCAGAATAAATGACTATCAAAACACTGTTGAAATAAACCTTGTCTTTTAGACAACTGCTGCATCTCGGCATAACTTAAATAAATTTGGTTCTGCCCTTGATTTGCACTATCTTTGTGGCAAAGTTGTAACCCCGAGTGAAAAACCTTGATTGAATCGGGATAAAGAGATTGCAGATGACAGAGAAATTGCTTTCACAATATGATGTGGTGATTGTGGGCGGCGGCGTGACGGGTGCTGGTGTGGCGCGTGACTGCGCCATGCGCGGCATGAGCACGCTGCTTGTGGAGAGTCATGACTTGACCTATGGTACCACGGGCCGCAATCACGGACTGATGCACAGCGGCGCACGTTATGCGGTGACCGACCTGGAGAATGCCCGCGAATGCATCGAAGAGAACAAAATATTGTGCCGAATTGCCCGGCACTGTGTTGAACCCACGGGCGGCCTGTTTATCTCGTTGCCCGAAGACGACCTTGCCTACCAGGCCCGGTTGGTAGAGTCGTGCCACGAGGCGGGTATCAATGCCGAGGTGATTGACGCCGCCGAGGCGCGTCGCATTGAGCCGGCAGTGAATCCAACCCTTGTGAGTGCGGTGCTGGTGCCTGACGCTTCGATCGACCCCTTCAAGCTCACCATGAGCAATGTGCTCGACGCACAGCTGCACGGTGCCACGGTGCTCACTTATCACGAGGTGGTGGCCATTCACCGCGACCAGAACACTGTGACTGCAGTGACTTTGCGCGACAACCTCAGTGGCGAACAGAAACGGGTGGATGCCGGCGTGGTGATTAATGCCGCAGGCATCTGGAGTTGCCTGATTGCCAAACTCGCAGGGGTGGAACTCAAAATGCTTCCTGCCCGCGGGGCGTTGCTGCTGCTGGGCCAGCGCGTGAACAAGATGGTGATTAACCGATGCCGCAAGCCTGCCAATGCCGACATACTGGTGCCAACCGGCAATGTGTGTGTGCTGGGCACTACAAGCCGTCGCGTGCCTATCGAGGAAATTGAGGATATGAGCGTTACGGTAGAAGAGGCTCAAATGTTGCTCACCGAGGGCGTGAAACTGGCACCGGCCATTGCTCACACACGCGTTTTAAGAGCCTATGCAGGTGTGCGACCCCTTGTTGCCGACGATGACGACCCCACCGGCCGCAATGTGAGCCGTGGTATCTCGTGCATCGACCACAGCGAGCGCGATGGTGTGGAGAATTTCATTACCATCACAGGTGGAAAAATGATGACTTACAGGCTCATGGCGCAAATGGCGACCGACCTGGCCTGCAAGAAACTGCACTTGCGCCGGCGTTGCGCCACAGCTACAACTTCGCTGCCTGGCAGCGACAATGTGGCCACCTCAAAATCGACCACGTGGCACGATTTCACCATATCAAAGCCCTGGCGACACGACAAGAACAACCGCTTGCTGTGCACCTGCGAAGGCGTGACCGAGCGTGAAGTTGAAACCATTTTGAACGAGGACGATGATGTGGACTTTGATGCACTGAGGCGCCGCACCCGTCTGGGCATGGGGCCTTGCCAGGGTCGGATATGTGCCTGCCGTGTAGCCCGCAAGATGTGCGCCCGTCAGGGTGAAGACGAGGCGATGAAGCGACTTGTGAACTTCATGAACGAGCGCTGGAAAGGCATGCGACCTGTGACTTGGAGCGACACTTTGAGTGAAGCCTATAATACCGCCTTGGTGTATCAAGACCTGTGCGGAGTGGACCAGATTATGAAAACCGTTAAAAAGGAGGTGAAGCAATGACCTACGATGTAATAGTAATAGGAGCAGGACTGAGTGGCATGACCTGTGCCATCGCTCTGGCCCAAGCGGGCAAGCGTGTGGCAGTTCTTGCACCAGGACACGGCACCCTGCCCATGCATAGCGGCTGTTTCGACTTGCTTGGTTATGACAGCGACGGTAATGTGGTTGAGCACCCTCTTGAGGCAATCGGCCATCTCGACCCCAAGCACCCATATTCCAAGATTGTGGCAGCACACGGCATGGAACGCATCGAGCAACTCGCCGGCCAGGCTTGTTCAATGATTAATGATCTGGTCTTTGAACCGCAAGATTATGCTGGGTCAATAGCATCATCGATACAACCAAGAACTATCACTAATCAGTATAGACTCACCCCCATGGGCGCGCTCAAACCCACATGGCTCAGACCTATCCACTTGACTGCTTTCAAGACTCCCTGTCTTGAGGGAAAACAATTTGTGGTGGCTCACTATAAGCCCTACATCGATTTTCCTGTAGAGTTTCTTGCAGAGGGTTTGCGTAAGGCGGGCGCCGAAGTGGAGACAAAAGAACTGATGCTCAACATTACCTCGGTAGGCAAAGCGGCCCTCAGGGCTCCGGTGCTCGCAAGTCAGGAGCAGGGAGAAGCGCTGCTCAAGCAACTTGATGGCTTTGAGGGGCAATGCCCTGTGCTGGTGCCTCACATCTTTGGTGATAAGGAATTGACTGAGATGAATGAGAGGCTGGACAGGCGGTTGAGTGTGGTGCCCACATTGCCGCCCACCTGTGCAGGTAACGAACTCTCGACCAAGTTGCGCGCATGGTTCTCCTCGTTGGGAGGTACGCTGTTTGAAGGCGATCGCGCCATGAGTGCCACCATCAAGAACGACCGCATCATGTCTATCAAGTCGTCGAAACACGTCGCACACGACCTGCTGCAGGCCGACCACTACGTGATTGCCTCGGGCTCGTTTGGTGTGAAAGGCCTCGAAGCACGTTTCGACCGCGTGGCCGAACCCATCTTTGACCTTGATATTGACGCGCTTGACGACCCGCAGCAGTGGACCACAAGCGATGTGCTGAGCCTGCAACCCTACACCAACTTTGGGGTGCGCACCGACGAGCGTTTCCGCACATCGAAGCACGGGCGAACCATTGAGAACCTCTACGCTGTGGGCAGCATTTTGAGCAATACCAGCTCGATTAAGCTCGCATGTCGACAGGGTGTGTCGATGCTCACCGCCTTGCAAGTAGCAAACGGAATTCTGGAGCAAGATTGACATTGAACAAGCATTTTTACAGGCAGGGGGTTGCATAAGTTGCAGAACCTTTGTAAATTTGCAAGTTAAAATGCATTTTTGTGAAACGCAAATTTATGGCAAACACTAACGAACAATATGACCAGGTGATTGTGGAGTGCCGCAACCTCTTTAAACTCAAAATGAGGGATTATGGACCCTCATGGCGCATTGAGCAGCCTCGCACCATCACCGACCAGATTTTTATCAATGCCAAACGCATACGCACCATTATGCTCAATGGTGAGGCTATGGTAGATGACGACATCTATAGCGAGTTTGTGGGCATTGTGAACTATGGTGTGATTGGGCTCATCCAGCTTGAGCAAGGTTTTAGCGACACGGTCGACATGACTCGTGAAAAGGCTTTGGAACTCTATGACAAATACATCACCGAGACGAAGAACCTGATGATAGCCAAAAATACCGACTATGGCGAAGCTTGGCGCGATATGCGCATCAGCAGTTATGTCGACTTCATCCTCACCAAGGTGCAGCGCACCAAGTCGATTGAGGACAACTGCGGCAAGACGCTGGTGTCAGAAGGCATTGCCGCTAACTATCAGGATATGATTAACTATGCCGTATTTGCACTCATCAGACATTATGAGGGCACTGAATCGTGATGCTCTATTGAAAAACTGAAGAGATGAAACTGTTGAAATTCAAGATGCCTCAGTGGGGCGAAGCCGTGGCGGCGAGCAAGTGGAACCCTGTGATTGTATGGGTTCTGCGCGTGTTGCTGGGCCTCACCTTCATGTTCTCGGGTTTTGCCAAGGCCATTGACCCGTGGGGAGGCATGTATAAGTTCACCGAATACTTTGGTGTGCTGGGATTTGACCAGCTGGTGCCCGCAGCTCTGGCATTTGCCTTTATTCTGGCGGCTCTGGAGTTTATGTTGGGCCTGTTTATTCTGGTGGGTTCGTACAGACGCAGTGCGCCAGTGTTGCTGCTATGCATGATGGCCGTGATGCTACCGCTCACACTGTGGCTGGCCATCACCGATGCTGTGCCCGATTGCGGTTGTTTTGGCGATGCCGTTGTGATGAGCAACTGGGGCACCTTCTTCAAGAATCTGCTCATAGTGCCCGCTCTCATTTACCTGCTCATGTTCAATAAGCGCGTTGCGGGAGTGTATGGTCCCGCCGTGAACTGGGTAGTGGGCGTGATTGCTGTTGCCTATGTGGCTGTGATTGCCTACAATGGCTATTTCAAGCAGCCCATGATTGACTATAGGCCTTATCCTGTGGGCGCCAAGATAGGCGTGCAGGCCGAACCTGAAACCAATGAGGATGACTATGTATTCATCTATGAAAAAGATGGTGTGCAGCAGGAATTCAGCATCGACAGTGCGCCTGATGACGATAGCGGATGGAACTATGTGGACCGCCGGTACAAGGAGGGCAAGCAACCCAAGGGTAGGGTGCTGGAACAGCCGCTGGCTGTGTTTGAAAACGGCACCGATGTGACAGAAGATGTGCTCACCAGCGAGGGCGACGTGCTGCTTTATCTTTTCCCCGACTTGCCGGGCGTGAACATTGCCTATACCTTTGTAATCAACAACCTCACTGAAAAAGCTGAGAAACAAGGCGCTCAAGTGGCGGCATTGACACCTGCCACGACCCGTGAAATGGCTGAGTGGAACGATATTTCGATGGCAAGTTATCCCACCTATAACATGGATGATAGCGACGTGAAGATCATAGCTCGAGGCAATCCGGCAGTGGTGCTGCTGCATGACGGTCAGATTGTGTGGAAGCGCACTCTGGCCTCGCTTGACCCCGACATGCTGCGCGACGACAATCTGCCGCTGGCTAAACTCAACGACGACTACAGGCCTGCCGATGTGCTGAAGAAGGCTACTTGGCTCTTCTTGCTGGCGTTGCTGGCATTGCTGGTGTTGAATCGCACGCATGTGCTGGTGGGTATGCTGTGGCGCAAGGGGCGTGGCGAGAAAGCCGAGGAAACCACTGAGGCAACTGAGACCACTGAGACTACTGAGGTTTCCGAGAACCCCGAGAACTCTGAGGATTGAGGTCTTTCCGGCACTTTGCATTCGCTTTTTTTGGTAAATTCTTGCGAAGCAATTAACTTTGCACCGTTTTTTGAGTCTAAACAATAACAAACAAACATATTTTAAATAAATCATAATGAGAAAAAACATTGTTGCGGGTAACTGGAAGATGAACACTACCGTTCCCGAAGGCGTGAATCTGGCAAAAGAAGTGAACGATGCTGTGGCTGCTGCCAAGGGTCTGAAATGTGATGTGGTGATAGGCGTTCCTTTCACCCACCTCACTGCTGTTAAGGCCGTGATCGACATCAATAAAGTGGGCCTTGCAGCCGAGAACTGCGCTAACCATGTGAAGGGTGCCTATACCGGTGAGGTGAGCGCTCCCATGGTGGCCTCGACAGGTGCCAACTATGTGATTCTGGGTCACTCAGAGCGTCGTGAGTACTTCAACGAGACCAACGAGATGCTCAAGGAGAAGGTTGACCTGGCTCTGGAAAACGGGCTGAAGGTGATCTTCTGCTGCGGCGAGAGCCTTGAACTGCGTGAAGCTGGCAACTATGCCGACTTTATCAAGGCCGAGATCAGCGAGTCGCTGTTCCACCTCACTGCCGAGCAGATGGCCGACATCGTGATTGCTTATGAGCCCATCTGGGCAATTGGCACCGGCAAGACCGCTACCAGCGACCAGGCTCAGGAAGTTCACACCATGATTCGTGCTCTCATTGCCGAGAAATATGGCGACAAGGTGGCCGACGACATGACCATCCTCTATGGCGGAAGCTGCAAGCCCAGCAATGCCCCCGAACTCTTCGCCAAGCCCGACATTGATGGCGGACTGATTGGTGGCGCTTCGCTCAAGGCTGCCGACTTCATGGGCATCGTCACAGCCTTCTGATGACGAAAAGCCCTGGTTTTTTGTTCCAAAGGTAAATTTTTTATTATCTTTGCCGCAAGTTGTATATAATGTAACACTTTGTACTATGGTTAAATTGCATTTACACCGTTTGATGACTGTGGCTCTCCTTGCCTTTGCACTCGCATGGGGCTCGGTGTCGTATGCCCAAGTCACCGTTAATGCGCCCTCTGGGCTCACTAACCGCCAGAGTACCTCAACACAGAAGAAACAAGACGATAAGCCCAAGGTGAGTGAAACACGCAAAACTGAAACCAAGGCATCGTCGCAAGAAAAACACGAAACCACCGAAACGAAGTCGAGCAGTAGCGACCAGTCGTCGAAAACTTCAACGACAACCCGCAAGACCTCGAAGGACTTCAAACTGTCGAACCAGTCGGTGCGTAAGCGTGCGGCCGGTTATCGCATCCAGGTCTACTTCAGCAGTAGCCTGCAAGGACGCAACGAGGCACGCAAGCGTGCCCGTGAAGTGGCCTTGAAGTATCCGCACTACCGCACCTACATCTCTTATGTAGCACCCCAGTGGAGGTTGCGCATTGGCGACTTCAAGTCGAAGGAAGAAGCCCAGAAAGCACTGCGCAAGGTGAAAAGGTCCTTCCCTAAATACCTGTCCGACATCATTTTGGTGACCGATAACATTAACGTTTGGGAGTAATGATTAAACAATTTGTCTATAATCAAGAAAGGGTTGACAAAATAGCCCATCACTATCAAGAAATCCTTAAACTCATTGGCGAGGACCCTACTCGTGAGGGCCTCGTGAAAACACCGCAGCGTGCTGCCAAGGCCCTGCTCGAGAACACACTGGGCTATCAGCAAGATAATGAAGCCATCATCAAATCGGCCATTTTTGAGCATCCAGGCTCAGAGATGGTGATTGTAAAAGACATTGAGTTCTACTCGCAATGCGAGCACCATGTGCTGCCGTTCTTCGGCAAGATGTCGGTCGGTTATCTGCCCGACGGACAGATTGTGGGCCTGAGCAAGCTGGCACGCGTGGTTGAAGGTTTTGCCCGCCGCCTGCAGGTGCAGGAGCGCCTCACCCAGCAGGTGTGCGACATTGTGTACGACAATCTGGCCACCCGTGGCGTGATTGTGGTGTGTGAAGCGCAGCACCTGTGCATGAAGATGCGTGGAGTGGAGAAGCAGGAGTCGACTACCGTCACGATGCAGTATCGTGGTGCATTCGAGGATGTTACGGTGCGCAATGAGTTCTTCTCGCTTTTGGGGCGAAGAAAATAATTCATCTTTTCTGAAAAATTTTTGCTCATATTTTTGCTCATTTCAGGAAAAGGCATTAACTTTGTACCCGCAATTAAAAATTGTGCGACTGCGAAAGTAGCTCAGTTGGTAGAGCGCGACCTTGCCAAGGTCGAGGTCGCGGGTCCGAGTCCCGTCTTTCGCTCCAAGTTCTTTGAAACACAATATTCGCGAAAGTAGCTCAGTTGGTAGAGCGCGACCTTGCCAAGGTCGAGGTCGCGGGTCCGAGTCCCGTCTTTCGCTCAGGTTTTAAACCTCATGTCCAGGTGGCGGAATTGGTAGACGCGCTACTTTGAGGGGGTAGTGCCCGATTGGGCGTGTGAGTTCGACTCTCATCTTGGACACCTAAATTTTGAGCAAGTCGCTGAATTTCAGTGACTTGCTTGTTTTATGTCCCTAAAATTGACGACTTTTTGACGACTTAATTTCACTCTAATTAAAAAATGACCTTCATCGCATAGTGTCCTTTGGCTCAGAAAAAGTGGCCCTATCCGTTGGCTATCTTTCCTCTTTTTTCATCATCGCCCGCATGACAATGTCAAAATTTCGTTGCGGATTTCGGCGATAGTTGGTTCTGAAATTGTATTCGTCTAAATAGTCCTGCAAATGATTAAACGAATATCGTTGTTTGAATTCATCATCAATCCACTGTTTGAAACTGGCGAAATACCTGTTGAGATGTCCCCATCCGTAATAGACAGTTAATGACCCATACTCCTTCGCTAGTTTTTTGAATCCGCGTTCCCCTCCATCAGCTATCGTTATTTGAGCAGATGGCGAAACATGCTCATTAATCATCTGCCTGACATAGTCGGGTTTTATGCCATCAACAATTTGACTAATCGCTTTAACCACTTTTCGGTTTTTGACTTCAACAGCTATGAGGATTCGTTTTTTCGATTTGCGTATCAGCCAGAAAAAATCGTCTTCGCGTTCAGTTTGAATGTCAAAGAAACCGATGCCAACATCTCCTTGCAGTTTTCGAGGTGTTATCCTCCCCATTACCGATTGAACTTTGTATTTAAACATCAGACTTGTTGTCTGAGTTATCCCAAATTGTTGTGACAATTCCACCGATGTAATTTCTTTGCTTGAAGTTGCCATGAGATGGATGATGTTAAATGCGGTAAGTATCGGAAACTTCAGTCGATGGAAAATGGTTCCAGCCGTTACACTCTCATCATACTTGCATCGATTGCATCTGCGAGAATAAGGCGAGCGACCTTTGTGGAAGGTCGTGTTGCCACATTTGCGACATTCATAATGATTGCCGTTCCATTTGATTGCAGCAAGATATGCATAGCAATCATCATCGCTTTGGAACCTATTATCAAACGAATTCATGTGTTAGCACATTGTTATTGTTTGTAAATTAATGATGCAAAGTTAATAAAATAATTTGATTGGGCGCATTATCTATATATGTATAAAACGTGTCTTTTAGTAATTCAAGCCCTCAGACTACTTTTGCAGCGTCACATTTGGTAACGCACTGGAGGCGCCAACCTACCAAAGACGTTGCAGGTGTGAACGCACACTCACAGTAGATGGCCTACCGAGTGGAGTGATATAATAAAATGAGTAATATAAAAGACATATTATGCACAGAAAAAAATGTCATCCTCCAAGTTTCTTCGGAGGACTTGAAGGCATTTGCCCAAGAGATTTTAATCGAGGCAAAGTCTATTGCCATGATTCAAGCGGAGGCCGCTGCCAGCAGCGACAAGTTGTTAACCATTGACGAGGCGGCAAAGTTGCTGTCGGTGTCAAAGATGACGCTCTACCGCTGGGACCAGAACGGAATCCTCAAGAAGGTGGAGATTGGCGGCAAACGCCGCTACCGCAAGAGTGACATCGAACGTCTCGCCGGCTGTAAAATTTAAAGGAAGGCTTCATTATGGAAAATAAAGTTCAACATTCAAGCATCGGCGCGCTCCGTCTCCATGAAGACGTATAGCTACCTATCGATGGTTCTCTTAAGTGATTGTAACTATGCACAACAAAGGTTTCACAAAAGTTCCGAACGCTATTATCCGTTCATCAGTACTTAGCATTGCTGAAAAAGCGGTATGGTGCTACATAGCTTCCATGCCTAACGGGTATAGGTATTCTGTGCGTTCTGCCTGTATGACGCTACATATCGGCGATAAAACTTGGCGTCGAGCCATAATCAAACTTGAGAAATTAGGTTTGATATCCGTAAGGCATATGCCAGGGATGACGACGGTCTATGAAGCTTCGAAAGATGCTCTCGGATGGAACTTGACCCCTAGTCAAATGACTGGCTGTTCAAACGAGAGCTCTAGACAATTAACCAGCTGTTCAAACGACACCTCTGGTCAATTAACCGCACCACCCATAGTTAATGGGCAGCAGGTTACACCTATTAATAATAAAGAACTATTAAATAACAACGTCGACGACGATAGATATGCACACATAAGAGAAAAATTTGAACATGAAGTGATGATTGACCGCAACATTGAGCTCGCATGTAAGAGTTGCAGTATAACAAAAGCACAATACATGGAACTCGCTGCAGTAATTATCGCAGAATGGGAATTTAAAGATCTTCCCTACAGTGAGTGGACAAAGAACCATTTCATATCTGTGCTTCGACACAAAGTAAACAGTCAAAAAAATTACAGCAATGGAAAAGAAAATTCAAGAAATTGTACAACAACAAGCAACCCGCTTGCAAATGCAACCATTCATACAGCCCATATCGGTTGATTGGGAGAAAGAAATAGCCTTTTTCCTAAAAGCTTTTCATAAGGTCGAACCTCGTTTCGACCCGAAATTAACTGACAAAGACATCTTAAACTCACTCTTTGCCTGGGTATGGAAACTCGATGAGTATAATAAACTCAAGTTGGATTACAACAAAGGCTTTTGCTTTTATGGAGATTTGGGCTTAGGCAAGAGTATGATACTGCAAGCTCTACGCCAATACCGGAATAGTATAGTTGCTCGACACGAAAGCAAGAAGGAAGATTTCCGTATGAAGGGAATTTGGCTGAAGGCTGCAAGTGAATTGGCGAACATCTTTTCAGTTGATGGTCAGCCAGCACTAATACAGTACACGTCTGATGATATAAACCTTATCATTGATGAGTTGGGGAGAGAGCCTAGGCCAGCAAAGTATTTCGGAACAGAACTGAATGTCATCCAGTTTGTACTTCAGTTGCGATATGATCACAGGCGTGATAGCGTTACGCACATCACAACAAACCTAAAGCCCGAAGACATTGCGCAGTATTATGGTGCATATATCGCAGATCGTTGTTGGGAGATGTTCAACTTTATCGAGTTCCAGGGCGCTAGTCTCCGATCAAAAACATACTAATCTGTCTAACTCATTGGCATCGCCCCGTTTTTCTACTACTGAATGTTTTTGATGTACTATGAGATATCATCACTGATAGATGTTACTACACCCCTTTCTGCAAACCGCTGTCTCTTTTGGGTGACAGCGGTTTGCCCGATATGCGATAATGTGCAGAGTGCGCCACTGTCCAAATTTCCGAAATAAATTAACATTTCGGTTCTCGTTCCAAAGAGGGCGTAAAACCTGTATACATCGGCACTCACTCAGGATTTTTGTGGCTGTTTTTTTGTTAAATTTACCATTTGTAAAGGATTGAAAAAGTGACATGGCTGTTAATCAGCCGATTAAGGGTTGCAAAGGGAATTTTTCCCTTTGGTTTCTCTCTGAAGAGCCCCCACTGCCCTGCGGAGCATTTCCGAAATCATCAATCTCAAAAGCGCTATGTGCGGTAGCGAAATTTACGTGCAAGAGGCATTTCTCGCAATGAGACAAAGCCTCGAAATCCAATGCTTAATGCTTTGTATTGCGAGACATCGCAGAAACTTGCAAAAATGTTGTGCGGTGGTATTGGTTTACCGAAGAATGTGACAAAAATGATTTCATTTCAGACCTTCTATTTCTTGAAGCATGGAAAATTGCGAGCGATAATGCTGTCCTCTGATACCAAATGAGGAAAAGCGGCTCGAAATTTAACATTTTGAGTGGTGCTGAAAAAAGTGCGTAAAACCAGTGTACATCGGCATTCTTACAGAAAAAACACTGTTAATTTTTTCATTTTTTGCAATTTTTCCGCACTTGAAAAGGCAAGTTTCGTTGATAATCAACGAATTAAAGATTGAAAAGAAGCATTCTTTTCCGCACCTCTCTCTAGAGAGCCCCCGACGACCTGCGGAACAATTCCGTAAATCGGCTATAAGCCGAACGGAATGTGCAGGGCGATGTGCGGTAAAAATGCTGACGTGCGTGAGTGAAACCGACACGAAGTATCGGTTTTCACCCACGCTTGTCGATTCCGCTTTTTTGACGAAATCGTGCCTCGAACTCGCTTCAAGGCTCAATTTCGTGATTAGGCGATGTGGGCGAGTGTTCATTGGGCGGTGAGAAGCATTGCGTGCGACGAGCATAGTGTAGGACTTCGGATA
>JAEEGI010018900.1_pt1 | contig 13956 bp, 10 predicted proteins | sample 8958751 | NCBI WGS metagenome assembly JAEEGI01 (sample SAMN16246545, study PRJNA631951) | gut metagenome | biome: gut microbiome; feature: rumen; material: KS-attached | host: Bos | place: Iran: Karaj | collected 2018-10
GAATGTCGAGGATGTCTATCATGGCACAGGGTCATAACCGCTGCCGCCCCAGGGGTTGCAGCGCAGGATGCGCTTGACGGCCAACCAAGTGCCGCGGAACGGGCCGTGCTTGCGGATGGCCTCGATTGCATAGTGACTGCATGTTGGAGTAAACCGGCAAACAGGTGGTGTAAGCGGTGAGATGAACCGCTGGTAGAATCGTATGGGTAAGATTAACAGCCACACCAATGGTTGGCAGATGATGTGCCACAATCGCTTCATGGTTGTTGAGTTTCGGTGGTATGTGCAACGGCGGCATCGGCCATGCGAGTGAGCAGTTGCTTCATGCGCTCCTCGATGATGTCGTAGCTCGCAGGTTCCTTGTCCAGATAGATGAAAGCGATATCGACCCCGAGAGCTGCTTGTTGCAGGGTGGGATAGAGCAGTGTGCGGCGCCACAAGCGATAGGCCTCACGGGTGCGGCGGCGCAACAGCACGCGGTCGACAGCATGGCGGATTTTCTTCTTGGGAATGGTAATCAGGAACTGAGCCGGTGACTCCTTGACAGGCTCATGCAGGCGGTAGACGGCGCGTAGCGGAAAGGCTATAGACGAATGTCCCTGCTCAAAGAGCAGGGACACAGCTGTGCGACTGCACAGTTTTTCGGTCTTATAGAGCCTTAGCCCTTTCAATTCAATTGGGGATGATTATCAACTTTCAGCTAAAAACTTTTTGTGCTTCTTGAGCCACTTGTCAATCGCCATCGACATTGAGGGGGCATCAGGACTGGTGGTGATGTCCAGTCGCAGACCCGCCTGCTCGACGGTCTCGGTGGTGCTCTTACCCATGGCACCAATGACGATATCGCCCTGCTTAAAGTCGGGGAAGTTGCTCTGCAGTGCCTTCACGCCTAGAGGGCTGAAAAACACCAGCATATTGTAGTCAAATGGCTCGTCGGGCTTGAAGTCGTTGCTCACAGTGCGGTACATAGGCACCTTGGTATACTTGATGTTGTGCGCATCGAGAATCGATACCTTGGGGTCATCCTGCGTCTCGCTCACTGGCAACAGATAGGTCTCCTTGTTGTGCTTCTCAATGATGGGCACCAGGTCTTCAGCAAGTCCTGACTCACTGAAAAATATCTTACGTTTGCGATAAATGATATACTTCTGCAGGTAATAGGCGATAGTCTCGCTCACACAAAAGTACTTGAGCGTGTCGGGAACATTGTAACGGGTCTCCTTGCAGAGACGGAAAAAGTGGTCGACTGCCGTGCGTGCCGTGAAGATGATGGCACTATATTCAGGAATCGCCACTTTGTGCTGGCGAAATTCTTTGGCCGAGAGCCCTTCAACCTTAATAAACGGGCGAAGTACAACTTCTACTCCATACTTGTCTTGCAGGTCGTAGTAGGGTGACTTCCCATTCTCGGGCTTGGGCTGGGAAACCAAAATTTTCTTCATGTGTTGCAAGCGTTTATTAGAACGTGATAAGATTGCATAATTTGATTGTTACCCCATAAATGGCTATCAGAGGTACAATTTCGACGCCGCAAAGGTACAAAATAAAATACACAAGGGATAGCAAATTGCTATAAAAAATCCTAAAACCTTTGCAAATGAAGATAATCCGTGTGCAAATGTAAAGAATTATAGCAGAGATTAACATAATTTCACACAGTGAAGGGAGCGTCAATGAGATGGCCACTACTGGAAACAATAAGAGCCCCAAAAGCGATTGTGAAGCTTTAAACCCATCAATCCAGACGCGAGTCGATTCCTTGTCCGAAAAAATATAGCCCAGCACATTATAGAACAAGAGTTGAAGCAGGTAAAAGACAACAGCGACGCCCACAAACAGGAGCACATGCCACGACATGGCGTGCTGAAGTCGATCGCTCAACGAGGGGTGCCACAGCATGATGCCCTGGTAGATGAGAAGGCCCTCGAATGTGCAGGTTAAGGCGATGAGTGCCGACAGAATTTGGGTCTCTTTGACCGTGTAGTCCTCAAATAGACTCTCGCGGCGGCGCACCGAGAACATATTGTGCATCAGCCCCTCGAGGTACTTGTAGCCCGTGCGGTAACTCACCACCAGGAAGAACAATGCTGCCAACAACAGCGCCATCGAGCCGGTGTCGTGAATCAGCGAGTGGCCGCGGGGTGTCGCTGGCTCGCCGTTCACAGGCTTGAGAGTACCGGTCGCGTTGAGGGGGGTGGCAATACTGTCGGCTGACATCAGCGATGGGAAGCTGTCGGTGTAGAGCGGCGCATGAAACAATTGTGACGTGTCGACCGCGGTGGTGTCAGCCGTAGTATCTGCAGAAGCTATATGTTGTTGCGCACTGTGCGATGGCATGGTTAATACTTGCTTTCGGCTTGGGTGGGTTCTTGCGACAATGCAAGTTGGATGGCACCGATGGCGTCTTGTGGTGTGGAGGCAACCGTCCACAGGGTAGCGTGCGAGGCGCGCATGAATCCCTCAGACACACTGTGCTCGAGCATGGCGATAAGCGAGTCGTAGTAGCCGCGTGTGTTCAGCAACACGATGGGGCGCTGGCTGATGCCCAATTGGCGCCATGTGATGGCTTCGAGCAGTTCCTCGAGCGTGCCGCAACCGCCAGGCAACGCGATAACGGCATCGGTTATCTCGGCCATTTGCTGCTTGCGCTCGTGCATGTCGGGTGTGATGATGACCTCTAGCAGGCGGTCGTAGCACCAGCCATTGTCGACCATAAACTTGGGAATCACCCCCGTCACATGGCCGCCAGCATCGAGCACACCGTCGCTCACGGCGCGCATCAGTCCCACTGCGCCTGCACCGTTCACACAGTCCATGTCGTTCTGTGCCAGCAGCTTGCCCAACTGGTAAGCGTCGTCTACATAGGCTTGGTCAATGCGTCCGCTCGATGCGCAGTACACGCAAATCTTTGCTCTCTCACTTTTCATGGCTGCAAAGGTACTGCTTTTAATTGAGAATAGAGTATTTTTTAGGTTTAGTTTTGATTCCGAGAACTCCGAGAATCCCGAGTTTTGAGGGTCTACAACAAAAAGTTCCTCATTCTGCGTTCTTCATTCTTAATTTATTACTACCTTTGTGCCTTGTTAAAATAACGTCTTAAGAAGTGATGCTGAATGCTATAACATGGACTGTAAGTCCTAACTTGATTGACGGGCCCCTGACAGTACGATGGTATGGCCTGATGTTTGCCATCGGATTCTATGTGGGCTACGAAATTGTCTCGCGCATCTTCAAGCACGAGGGCGCCCCCGAGCGTTGGCTGGGCAGTCTCTTCATTTTTGTCGTTGTTGCCACCATCTTGGGAGCACGCCTGGGTCACGTGTTCTTTTATGATTGGACTTACTATAAAGCCCACTTGGGCGACATCGTCAAGATTTGGGAGGGTGGACTGGCCAGTCATGGAGGTACGGCAGGCATCATGGTGGCGGTGTGGCTCTACAGCCGCTATGTCACACGGCGTGGCATGCTTTGGACCTTTGATCGCCTGGTTGTGCCCGTGGGGCTTGTCGCTGCACTCATTCGCTTGGGCAACCTCATGAACCACGAGATTTACGGCGGCCCGACCGACCTGCCTTGGGGATTCTGCTTCGTGCAGAACCTGCACCAATGGATGGCTGGTGCCGAACCCGTGTTCACCCAGCCTTGCCATCCCACGCAAATTTACGAGGCGTTGTGCTACCTTGCCACCTTTGGCTTGTGCATGTGGCTTTATTGGCGTCGCAATGCCCAGGAGCGTCCGGGGCTCATCTTTGGCGTGTTCATGCTTGGCATTTTTGTGCCACGCTTCTTCATCGAGTACATCAAGAACGTGCAGGAACCATGGGAAATCGCCATGCGGCAAACTTGGGGCATCGACCAGGGACAGCTGTTGAGCATACCCTTCATCATCCTCGGCATCTGGCTAGTTATCCGTGCCTTGCGACGTCCCCGCATACCTCTTAATTATCCAAACCAATTTTCTGATAGGAAAGAAAAATGAAACAAGCAATTCTCATGACGCTCATGGCAATGGCCATGACAACACTGGGCGCAACGGCCCAAGAGTATCGATTGGTGTTTTGTGACGATTTCGACGGCACACAGCTCGACTCACGCGTGTGGAACATCGAGGTCAATGGCGACGGTGGCGGCAACGCCGAGTTGCAGTATTACCGTGCCGAGAATGTAGCGGTACATGATGGCTGCCTCGTGCTCACTGCCAAAAAAGAGAATTATCAGGGCAAGAACTTCACCTCAGGCCGCGTCAACACGCTGGGAAAGGCTGCCTTCAAGCACGGGAAGGTTGAGGCAAGCATTTGCATCCCGCAGACCGCCAATGGCCTGTGGCCCGCATTCTGGATGATGGGCAACGACATGGCCACTGGCACTGGATGGCCCAACTGCGGCGAGATCGACATCATGGAGATGGGCAATAGTTACGGCATCCAGCACGGCACGCAAGATCGATTCTTCAACGGAGCCTGCCACTGGGGACCCTGGGCCAACGGCGGACATCCTAACTATGCACGTTCTACCACCAATGAGTACAGCATGCAGGACGGTGAGTTCCACTTGTTCACCCTCATCTGGGACGAGCAGAAGGTGGCGATGTATCTTGATGTAGACAAGTACCCCGATGTAGAGCCCTATTATGTGATGAACATCGATGACACTTCTCAACAGAACTCGCCCGGACGATACTTCCACAAGCAGTTCTTCATCCTATTCAACCTTGCCATTGGCGGGCACTTCCCGGGCATCTATAATGCAAGCGGTATTACTGCCCTGGCAAATGAGGACCGTGCACTCATGGTCGACTATGTGCGCGTCTATCAAGAGGTGGACAGCACCGACTACACCTTGCCCGTGGGTTTTAAGATGCTCGATGTCACCCATGATGGCATGGTGGACATCTCGGACGTGAACGCTGTAATCAATGTCCTGCTAGGCAAGGCAACCAGCGGTGCAGCTGATGTCAATGGCGACTATACGACCGACATCACCGACGTCAATATCATCATCAACCAAATGCTGGGAAAATAATAAATTTAGGGCATTGAGAGCAAAATCATGCCTAAAAAGAGTATAATTGGCATATTAAAACTAAAAATAAATAGTTAAAACTTAAATAATGTAAAATCATTAGGTGGAATGAAATGATATGATTAATTTTGCCAATGAAATCATTTGACGAGCCAGTGGAACTACTGCCACACTCGTTGGATGAGGCGTCAAAGCAAGTCGAAGACATCAATTTTAGAAAGAAAGAGAGTAGTAGTTTGATTCATATGGTTGGTGACCGTCCTGTCAGTGTTGATGGGGCGGTCTTTTTTTTGCCATTATGACAAATAATGGCTACCTTTGCGACATTAATTACAATGAATATGGAAATTAACGAGCACAACAAACAAGAATACCCGCCCATGCACACGGCGGAGCATATCCTGAACGCAACCATGGTGCGGATGATAGGGTGCGGACGGCATGTCACAGCCCATGTCGAGCGGACGAAGTCGAAACTGGATTACGCCCTCGACCGACCTCTCACCGAAGAAGAGGTGCGCGCCATCGAGGAAAAGGTGAATGAGGTGATTTCAGCCGACTTGCCTGTGACGGTGGAGTATGCCCAGCAGAGCGAGGTCGCCGACCGATTCAACCTAGAGCGACTGCCCGAGGGAGCCACGCAGACCGTCCGCATCGTCCGTGTGGGCGATTATGACGAGTGCCTCTGCGCCGGCACCCATGTCGAGCATACCGCCCAGATTGGCCAGTTCCGCATCACCAGCACCCGCTGGCAAGACGGCCGCCAGCGCATCGTCTTCCGCCTCTCCTAAGAACGCTAGACATCATTTTTAAGACATAAGAACATAAGAACAAATTTTGAGTAGTTAAAGGTAGTTAAGTAGTCAAAGGGAGTTAAGTAGCTAAAAGAGCTTTGTTTTTTGTTGTTTTTATTGTTTGATTCTCTACTCTAATCGGTATGAAGAAACTAAAAATCTGCGGAATCTGCGTGAGATTTTGTCCTTTTGTTTTTCTGTCTATTCCCCACGGAAAACAATAGGAAAATCGGGTATTTTTGCCCGATTTTCTTCTGTTTTATAAAATAGAATGTTTCTCGCAGGTGAAAATTTGGCGGGTTTCGCGGGGTGGGGCTACCTTTGCACTCGAGAATGATGGCCCCCTTTCGGTCTTGTCTTGTCCCCCTAACCCCCTAAAGGGGGAACAAGATGTTTAACACCCCCCTTTAGGGGGGCTTGGGGGGACTCTCAATACTCAATTAATCTATTTATTCATCACCAAAAACCTAATGTTATGAAAGTAAGATTTCTACTTTGCATGATGTTGCTGGGGGCACTCACCGCCACGGCACAACTACCTCAGGAATTGAAGCCACAAGTCCTCGAGGGTGGCTTCCATTGGAAACCGAATCTCAAGTCTCTGGAGGCAAAGCCATTCAAGGCGACACAAACACAATTCAATAGCCTTGCTACCGACGAGATGGCCCCTTCGGCACACAAAGCGCCGTTTAAGGAAGACGCACCTACCCACCAAGTGAATTTCGTTCTTGACTATGACACCGAGAGTCAAAAACCCTATGAAGTCACAATGCTAAGACCTGGGCAGCGCGGTAAGTCTCTAGGTTATTATGACTTAGAGGATGGGATAAATACACTCGTTGTTCCTGAAGGCACCTACGATATCATTGTGGACTTTGGGCAGATGGACCCATACGATGAAGAGTGGGCTCTCTATCATTTGTACGTCATCCGTGAGCAGGTGACCATTGACCAGGACATGGAACTGAACTTTGCCTCCAGCGAGGCCAATAACCACATCCATTTCCAGACGATGACCATTGATGGCGAGCCTGTATTCACTGGTTTGTATGGCATAGATGAGAATTGGAATGTGAAGATTCTTGAGGAGGGTAATACTGATGATGTCGTTTGCCATAATAAATTATATTGTGAGGATTATGGCACATTGAAAGACATTTTGGGCAACTTTGGGCAGACTGTTGTGGGTCCAACATTTGAGTCTCCCTGTTGCGAGGATAATTACGATTTCTTTGTCAGCGACTTGAGCGACCGTTGGGTATTCTATTCCTATCGAACAGCCGTCAAAGGGGTCAATGTATACACTTCGGCTTACGAGACACGAGGTGCTTCGGGAGATATCACTGTGAGCAATGACCCGTCGAAGTTCCTATTATTTGAGGATCCGTTCATCGCGACAGACTATCAGGGTTTTGACGTTGAGGAACGCATTCCTGCTTATTATTTTGGTGCCGATGGGTGGCAGTTTTCTTACAGTTGTTTCGAAGCATTACCCGAGGGTGAGACATATAAGGTCTACCTGAGCGCGTCGCCCGACGACAGTGAAGTGGGATTTGTTCCCACCATTGTGCCACTTATGTTGGATGAAAACTACACATGGATCTTGCAGGGCGCGCCCTTGACTGTGTCCAATGGCCAGGCCATCTTTGCGAATAATGGCTTCTTCCCCTTTTGGACGGAATATAGCGAAGAATTGGATGAATATGGTCGTGACATCATGGAATTACCCTCTTGGCCGACACATCCCGTATTCTCTTATCCTGTCGAGAAGAAAAAAGAAAACTTAGGAAGCAACTGCCCGCTTTTAGTTGCTTACCCGTACCAATATGAGGAGACTCGTGGGACGAATACTACTCGATACTTTGTTTTCTCATTGAACTATGCGGGTCGTTATGGCGAGGCAAAAGCAGGCTCCAGCAGAGCAGATGTCAAGATGAAACTAAACGGCAATGATCTCCTTATCGCGGATGGAGCATTCACCACCACGGTGGACGAACTTCTCAACGGCGTAGTGGATGCGACCATCGTAAAAGAAGGCGTAGTCGTTGATGTTGATGACATGGAGGGTTCTAACAAGGCGCAGTTGCACTATACGGCAGGCGCCGAGGATCAGAACCCGCCTACAGTGACCATGCTGCACTTCAAAGATGGCGATGAGAATGTCACCGACCGCTTCGCCACAGCCGCCGACGGAACACTTGAATTCAGTGCAGGTGACTTTAATTACTTTATCACGCCAATATCACATTTAGGCACTTGGCTCCGCCAGATTCCCGAGGTGGTTGAGGTGAGTTATTCGCCCTACGGCGAGGGCAATTGGGACGAACTGACTGTGGAGGAAGAGCCAGAGTATTACTGGCCCAGGATGGGATGGTTCTACACCGGTTCACTGGCCGGTGTCACGGGCCAAGGTCTGAACGGCTGGTTCGACCTGAAGATTCGCGTGGAGGATGCCGCTGGCAACTGGCAGGAGCAGGTCATCAGCCCCGCCTTCCGCATCGACGACCTCGCCTACTCGAGCGTGGCGAGCGTCGGCAGTAGCAACGCCCATGAGGTGGCACGTTACAACCTGGCTGGCCAGCGTGTTGATGCCGATGCCACAGGCATCGTCATCGTCAAGATGAGCGACGGCACTGCCCGCAAGGTGTTGGTGAAGTAAGGGATTATCTTAAGAGGGTGTGTCTTCATTGTGACACACCCTCTAATTATTTAGGGAGCTAAATACCAGTTGTCCCCTAGTATTATTATTCAAGTGAAGATGGCATTAAGGAAGCAGGTCGAAGACCTAGCACTGTGCTTAACACATTGTGTGGCGCACGTCGAAGATGAGCGTCGCACTGTGTGCATGAGACATGTATGGGGGACGCACCTCGGAGAGTGTGCGGTCGTGGTCGCTACTACTGCGGCATATCTCCGACATGCCTTCCCTTGTGTCGTCCTTTACACACAGTGCACTCCACACTCTACGAGGTGGAGCGCACAATGTGTTTCGTACATCGTCAAGTCTACGACTTGACCAACATAGATCCCTATAAATAGAACATGCATGTTTGTTCACAAGGGGACAACAGGTATATAGTTCCCCTAATTATTTACTGTACTTAAAAGAAAAAGCCACTGCTCAGATTATGATGAAAAGAATATTTACTTTGGTGTTGATCACGTTTTACGTCTGGGTTGCAGCGATGGCCGTGCCTGCCAAGCGCGGGTTCCAAACCTACACCCAGAGCGACGGCTCACTAATTAGCGTCCAGGCGATGGGTGACGAATTCTTCCACTTCTTTGTCACTCAGGATGGCCTGCCCGTGGGCGTGACTGAGCAGGGCGACTTCCACTACATGACTGCCATGGGCGTGTCGAGCGTGATGGCACACAACGCCATGGACCGCAACGGCGCCGAACTGAGTTTCATAGAGGATCAGAGAGCTTCGATGAAAGAGGCTCAGACGATGCCCGCGTGTGCGAAAGCCCGCCAAGCCTCGGCTCGTCCGCGCAAGGCAGGTAAGCCCCTGTTTCCCACATTGGGTAGCCCGCGCGTGCCCATCTTGTTGGTGCAGTACACCGACAAGAAGATGTCGCACACGATGGAGGATTTCGAGACCCAGTACAAAAACGGCGCAAAGAGCGTGTATCAGTATTTCGTTGATCAGAGCAACGGCAAGTTCACCCCGCAATACGACCTCTATGGCATCTATGACCTGCCTAACAAGCGTGCGTACTATGGCGGTAACCAGGGCCAAAAAGACTCTTGTGTGGCTACCATGGTGTGCCATGCGATTGATGTTGCTGGCGACGATATCGACTGGAGCCGCTATGACAATGATGGCGACGGCGAGGTCGATGAGTGCATTGTCGTCTATGCCGGCGTGGGTGAGGCGCAGGCCACTTACACCGTCCCCGATGCCATCTGGCCTTGCCAATGGAACCTGGAATCGGGAGCCAATTATGGCGATGGCACGGGGCCCAAGACAATGAATGGTGTGGTCATCAATCGCTTTGCTGTGTTTAACGAAATTAGCGGTAGGCGTGACACTAGTACCGTTATGGACGGCATCGGCACATTCTGCCACGAGTTCTCGCACTGTTTGGGCCTTCCCGACTTCTATGCGACGAATAACTCCATGAACTATGGCATGAATAATTGGAGCCTCATGGATTATGGGTCTTACAACGGCGGTGCGGTCAGTGGCGACACGCCCATTGGATACAGCGCATACGAGAAGCACTTTATGGGGTGGCTAGACTATATCACTCCGGTCAACAACACCCACTACACCCTGCCTGTGTTCAACAACAAGAGCGAGGAAACCGACCAGGCTATCCAAATTACCAGTCACCTGAACCAGAACGAGTACTACATCTTTGAAAACCGTCGTCAGCAAGGCTGGGACCTGTATATCCCCGACGAGGGCGTGCTCATCACCCACTTCACCTATATCGCTGACCGCTGGGAAGACAACACGGTCAACAACTATGACATCCGACTTGCCACCGTCGTCCCTGCCGACAACCTGTTGACCACAAATACTGAGAACGCCGACTGCTATGGCGAGAACAACCATGAGTTTACCCCCACCTCGACTCCTGCCATGACACTGAACCTGGGGGCCAACGGCCAGTTGGCAAGTTCTGCGGGAGGTGCTGGCACGCTGAATAAGCCCGTCACCGATATCATCCTCAATAGCGACGGCACGGCATCGTTGTGGTATATCAAGGCCGACCTGAGCGTCACTCCCGACAGCCTTGGATTGAGAGTTGCCGTGGATGGCGAGAAAACCGCCACATTCAATGTCAAGGGAAAGGATCTGCCCAGCGACGCAGTCCTGACGGTCAACGATGAGAGCAATGTGTTCACCATTGATAAGACTTCATTGACGACAACTGAGGTGGAGCAAGGTGTGACTGTCACCGTTACATTCAAACCTACCGAGATTACCACCTATGCCGCAACCATCGATGTGACGTGCGAGGGTATGGACACACTCACAGTTACGCTTGCTGGCGAGGGTTTGATTGAGTCGGAGACTCCGGTGATGCAACCAGCCGACACCACCGCCATCACCCCGCACTCGTTCCGTGCCGACTGGACCGACGGCTCACCCGTCGAGAATGTCAAGAGCTATACTCTGTATGTCAACTACAAGCCACAGTATGAGTTGCTCTACGATAAGATTTTCACCGATTGGCAGGACGTGTCCCACACAAATTGGTACTGGACTGACTTTACCGACATTTCCTCTGATTTAGCCGATTATGGCCTTCAGGGCTGGACGGGAGAGGGTATTTTCAGTCACCAGGGATATATGCAGATTGGCGACCAACAAGTGGGATACAACGGATACAACTTGGCCGGCGAACTCACCACCCCTGCCATCAATCTAACAGACTATGACGGAAACGTCACCATCGTCGCCGATGCGAAGGCTGCAACCGACGGCACCCATCTGACCATAGCCGTGGGGCAAGAAACCACAATCACCAATAGCCAGTCCGTAGCGATCAGCACGACCGCGAACACCTACACGCAAGTGTTGCAGGGCAACGCTGTGGACAATGCGTTTGTGCGTCTGTCAACCGCCAGTGGCCAGCCCGTGCAGTTGACCAGTCTCAAGATTTATGCCGGTGAGTACAGCGAGGAGAACGCCAAGGCTCCGCTGCTGGCTGCTGTTGAGAGCGGTGACTCGTTGCAGCGTGTCATTGAGGGCATTACTGACCTCCAATACACCGTCAATGACCTGCAGAGCTATGCCACATTCAACTACTATGTCGAGGCTGTCTATATCAATGACACCCATAGCGATGCGAGCAACATCGAGACAGTCACCCTGCGTGATGCTGTTGTTGTTGCGTTGCGGGGCGACGTCAACAATGATGGCGTTGTCGATATCTCTGACGTGAACATCGTCATCAACATCATGCTGGGCAAGGACAGTGCCGACAACTACGATGGCCGTGCCTATATTACCGAGGGCGATACGACTGTTGATATCGCCGACGTCAATGCCGTCATCAACCTCATGCTCGGCAAGCTCGATGCCTTGCTTTACTGAGTCTACATCGTCGGTGACAAAAAAGTCGTGATTAAGTGAGCACAGCTCATCGTCGTGAAATAAGGCCCAATCTCACGCAGATTGTGCAGATTTCATAGATTAATAAAGCCGCTTGGCAGGGGCTCTGTCAAGCGGCTTAGTTCATTTGCCTTTCGCGTGTTTCGCGGGCGAAATAAGACATAAGTTTTTTAAAGACATAAGAACATAAGGACAAATTTTTCTAGCGAAACTTGCCGATATCGGCAAGTTTCGTTATCTTTGCACCAAATTTTTGAATTTTTCTTGCCGATAGATAGGTTATGGAATATATTTCAGTCAAGCAGTATGCCGAGAAATATGGCCTCTCGGAGCGTACAGCCCGCAACTATTGCGCCAGCGGCAAAATCGATGGTGCCATTCTGATTGGGAAGACATGGAGTGTCCCAATAGATGCCACCTTGCCACAGCGGAAAAAGCGTATCAAACTATCTCCGTTGCTCATGGCGTTGCGCGAGCAACAACAAAGCAAATTAAAGGGAGGCATCTATCATCGTGTGCAGATAGACCTCACGTATAACTCCAACCACATCGAGGGTAGTCGCCTCACGCATGACCAAACACGATATATCTTTGAGACCAACACGATAGGCATTACTGACGAAACCATTCAAGTGGACGACATCATCGAGACCGTCAATCACTTCAGGTGCATAGATGAAGTTATCAGCAATACCCATGCCCCATTGACCGAAGTCTTTATCAAGCATCTGCATGGAATCTTGAAGTCTGGCACCTCGGATGCGCGTAAGCCATGGTTCCAAGTTGGGGACTACAAACGCCTGCCCAATGAGGTGGGTGGGATGGAGACAACGCCTCCCAAACAAGTTCACCGCCAAATGAAAGCCTTGCTTGCCGAATACCACCAACACAAGAAACACACCCTTGAGGACATCATCGACTTCCATCATCGCTTCGAAGCGATTCATCCGTTTCAGGATGGCAATGGCCGAGTGGGGCGGCTCGTCATGTTTAAGGAATGCCTTGCTGCAGGCATCGTACCATTTATCATTACCGATGCCTTGAAGATGTTCTATTATCGTGGGTTGCATGAATGGCCTCGTGTTCGTGGTTATCTAATGGACACCTGCCTCACTGCACAAGACCAGTTCAAAGCCTTGCTCGACTATTTTCAAATCAAATATCGGACGTGAATAAGACAAAAAAAATAAGGGAAGTATATACCAGTTGTCCCCCAATTAGTATTTTGTCTTTGGTGAGGAAGCAGCGTCACCGAAGGTGACAATTTGGATAACCGGGGGTGGAGCGTCAGCGACACCTCCGGCATGAGGACATACTAAAAATCTCGCTGAAAGCGAGCACCTTGCCTCGAAAATTAAATGCTCGCCTTCAGCGAGGATGATAGTTTGCGTTCCGTCCGGGGGTGTCGCCAGCTCCACCCTCGGTTACTCAAATCAGTCGCTTTCAGCGACAAAACATACCCTAGGGACAACTGGTATATAGCTCCCTAAAATGAAAAACTTTGTCTTTCATTTTGCATTACGCTCAATTTGCACTACCTTTGCCACCATAATGCAAAGACAATATGATAAAATGGATTGGGCGCTGGGTGCGTAACATATTGATATTCTTCTTTGTGTCGACCATCATCATGGTGGTGGCGCTGAAGTATGTGCCGGTCTACTTGACACCGCTGATGCTGTCGCGCTGTGTGGAGCAGGCGATGAACGGTGACTTCCCCACCCTGAAGCATGAGTGGGTGCCGCTGGACAAGATGTCGCACAATGCGCCGCAAGCGGTGATGGCGAGCGAGGACAACCTGTTCCTGCAGCACAACGGGTTTGACTTTGAGCAAATCTACCAAGCGCGCCTCGAGGCGATGAAAGGCAAACGTGAGCGCGGAGCGAGCACCATCACCCAGCAGACGGCCAAGAACGTGTTCCTGTGGCACGGGCACAGCTGGATACGGAAGGGGCTGGAGGCCTACTTTACCGTACTGATTGAGTTTATCTGGGGCAAAGAGCGCATCATGGAGGTGTATCTCAACTCCATTGAGACGGGCCATGGCATCTATGGCATTGAGGCGGTCGCGC
>JAEEGI010018901.1_pt1 | contig 13955 bp, 11 predicted proteins | sample 8958751 | NCBI WGS metagenome assembly JAEEGI01 (sample SAMN16246545, study PRJNA631951) | gut metagenome | biome: gut microbiome; feature: rumen; material: KS-attached | host: Bos | place: Iran: Karaj | collected 2018-10
GAGGCGTCGGGGCGGCGGCGGTGCTTGCGGTTGATGTTGATGCAGGTGTTGAGGGCCACGCGATAGACCCATGTCTTTTCCGTGCTGCGCCCTTCGTAGGTGCCGAAGCCCTGCCAGAGGCGTATGAGCGTCTCTTGGAAGAGGTCGTCGGCTTGCTGCCGCTCGTCGGCGAAGAGGTAGCAGACGGAGTAGATGGTCTGCCGCTGCCGTTCCACCAGCTGCTCGAAGTCGAGTTCAATCTGTTGTTTCTTGTTCATAAATGTGGAATCAGTTTTTGCCCGTTAGACAACGGGACTGCCGAAAAACTACACCCCTGCACAAACTTTTCTCTGTGGAAAGAAAAAAGAGAGTCTCGCCGAGGTGAGACTCTCTTGGTTGATTGGTGATTCCGCTGCGATTCGAACGCAGGACCTACTGCTTAGAAGGCAGTTGCTCTATCCAGCTGAGCTACGGAACCCTTCTTGAGGTAAGAGTTAAGAATTATGAACTATGAAGTAGGGCGGGAGCCATCAATACTTCTTAGCTCTTAGTTCTTACTTCCTTTGTCGGGATAGCCTGATTCGAACAGGCGATCTCCTGCTCCCAAAGCAGGCGCGCTAACCGGACTACGCCATATCCCGTTGCCTTTGTCAAGAAAAAAGACGCCTCGTGGACGTCTTTCTCTCTTGGCTTGGCGGAGAAGGGGGGATTCGAACCCCCGGTACCCTAATCGAGTACGACAGTTTAGCAAACTGTTGGTTTCAGCCACTCACCCACCTCTCCGTAGCTGTCGATTTCTGCGAAAACCTGTGTTTTCGTTCAACGAAATCGGGTGCAAAGGTACGAACTTTTTTTGAATTGGTGAAAACTTTTTTCTTTTTTCGTACCTTACAGCCTTATTTTATTTCTTTTTAGCCTGATTTTTAACACCTTCTATTTTCTTGCGAATTTCCTCTTGGTTGCCGAGATAGAAGTCTTTTTGCAGGTTCATCTGGTCGTCGAATTCAAAAATATAAGGTACTGCGGTAGGAATATTGAATCCTACGATGTCGGCGTCGCTTATACCCTTGAGGGTCTTGACGATACCGCGCAGACTGTTGCCGTGGGCCACAACCATGACTTCGTCGTGCTGCTGGAAGGCGGGGAGGATGGTGCCTTGGTAGTAGGGCATGAGGCGGGCGATGGTGTCGCAGAGGGCTTCGGTGGCGGGGAGCTCTTTGTCGCTGACGGCGGCGTAGCGCGGGTCTTTGCGGGGGTTGCGCTTGTCGTCAATCTCCAATGCCGGGGGCTGCACGTCGTAGCTGCGGCGCCATTGCATGAGTTTCTCTTCGCCGTATTTCTTCAGCGTCTCGGCTTTGTTGGCACCCTGCAGGGCTCCGTAGCTCTTCTCGTTGAGGCGCCAGCTCTTTTCCACGGGCAGGTAGTCCATGTCCATGGCGTCGAGTATCTGGTTGAGGGTTTTGACAGCGCGTTTGAGGTAGGAGGTGTAGCACATGGTGGGGCGGTAGCCTTCGTCCTTGAGCAGGCGGCCGGCCATATAGGCCTCGCACATGCCGTAGGGGGTGAGGTCCACGTCGGTCCATCCGGTGAAAAGATTCATTTTGTTCCACTCGCTTTCGCCGTGGCGTACAAGTATCAGTTTCTTCATGGTTTCGTTATTTCTTTTTTTGTTTTTCTTTTTGCTTTCCGGTGAAAATGCCTTCCTTGATGAGGCCTTTGTGCGACAGAACCACTAGCACAATGCCTCCGATGATGAAGGGGATGCTGAGCCACTGCCCCATGTCGAGTGTCATGCCTTTCTCGAAATCGACTTGTTCTTCTTTGACAAACTCGATGAGGAAACGCACACCCCACAGGGCTATGAGCCACCAGCCGAAGAGGCGGCCGTTGTGGAGCTTGCCGTCGTGTTTGCGGTAGGCCCAGAGGCAGGCGGCGAAGATGAGGAAGTAGGAGAGGGACTCGTAGATTTGTGTGGGGTGCTTGGGCACGGTTTCGCCGTTGCGCTCGAAGATGAAGCCCCAGGGGAGGGAGGTCTCTACACCGTAGATTTCGCTGTTGAAGAGGTTGCCCAGGCGGATGAAGGCACCGCCCAGTGCCACGACGATGACGAAGCGGTCGAGCAGCCACCAGGCGTTTATCTTGTTTTTGCGGCACCAGAGCCAGATGGTAAGCAGGATGGCGATGGCGGCGCCGTGGCTGGCAAGGCCTTCATAGCCGGTAAAGTGCCATTGGGCGTCGAAGGGCAGGAAGATTTCAAGCCAGTGCTCGGAGGTGCAGAAGTAGTCGGGCTGGTAGAAGAAGCAGTGCCCCAGGCGGGCGCCCACCAGGGTGGCCAGGAACATCCATAGCACCAGTGACTCCAGGTATTTGGTCTCCACCTTTTCGCGCTGGAACATGCGATAGACGATGTAGTAGCCCAGCAGAAAGGCGAGGAGGAACCCCAGAGAGTAGAACCTCAGCCCGAAGGAGCCGATGTGGAACATCTCGGGGTTAACATTCCAGTGGATGAAATTTAACAGCATAATAGAATGTTTGATTGTTTGATTGCTTGATTGCTTGAGTAGTTATCAATTGCTTGATTGTCTGATTGCTTGATTGTCTGATTGTTTGATTGTATGATTGCTTGATTGTTTGAGTGTTTTTCACTCAAGCATTTACGCATTCATGCATTCAAGCAATTACTCACGCATTCACACATTCACACATTAACACGTTCTTATTTAGCATAGTTGACGGCGCGGGTTTCGCGGATGACGGTTACCTTGATTTGGCCGGGGTAGGTCATCTCGTTCTGAATCTGGCGCGAGAGGTCAAAGCTGAGCTTGGTGGCGTCGGCGTCGCTGACTTTGTCGGCTCCCACAATGACGCGCAGCTCGCGGCCGGCCTGGATGGCGTAGGTCTTCACCACGCCGGGGTAGGTCATGGCCATGTCCTCGAGTTTCTTGAGGCGGTTGATGTAGGCCTCGACCACTTCACGGCGTGCTCCGGGACGGGCACCGCTGATGGCGTCGCACACCTGGATGATGGGGGAGATGAGGTTGGTCATCTCGGTCTCGTCGTGGTGGGCGCCGATGGCGTTGCATACATCGGGATGCTCTTTGTATTTCTCGGCCAGTTTCATGCCGAAGATTGCATGCGGCAGCTCGGGGTCGGTCTCGGGCACTTTGCCGATGTCGTGGAGCAGACCGGCGCGTTTGGCCAGCTTGGGGTTCAAGCCCAGCTCAGAGGCCATGGTGGCGGCGAGGTTGGCCACTTCGCGGCTGTGCTGCAGCAGGTTCTGCCCGTAGGAGGAGCGGTATTTCATGCGTCCCACCATGCGCATGAGCTCGTGGTTCATGTTGTTGATGCCAAGGTCGATGCAGGTGCGTTTGCCCACTTCGGCAATCTCCTGCTCAATCTGGCGGCGGGTCTTGGCCACCACTTCCTCAATGCGTGCGGGGTGGATGCGGCCGTCGGTGACGAGTTTGTGCAGCGACAGACGGGCTATCTCGCGGCGCACGGGGTCGAAGCCGCTGATGATGATGGCGTCGGGCGAGTCGTCGATGATTATCTCCACGCCGGTGAGTGATTCGAGGGCGCGGATGTTGCGGCCTTCGCGACCGATGATGCGGCCTTTCACCTCCTCGTTCTCCAGGTTGAAGACGCTGACGGTGTTCTCGATGGCGTTCTCGGTGGCGGTGCGCTGGATGGACTGGATGACAATCTTTTTGGCCTGTTCGTTGGCGGTAATCTTGGCTTCCTCGACGATGTCCATGATGTTGCTTGCCGCCTCGGACTTGGCTTCGTCGGTCATCATTTCGATGAGGTGCTGTTTGGCCTCTTCGGCAGTCATGCCGGCGATGTGCTCCAGTTTCTCGATGCTTTCGTTATAGACTTTCTCCACTTCGGCCTGGCGTTTGCGGAGCACCTCGATTTGGTTGTTCAGGTTTTCGCTTACCTGTTTCAGTTCGTTGCTTTTCTTTTGCAGTTCCTCGACCTTCTGGTTGAGCGACTGTTCGCGTTGTTTCAGTTTCTGCTCGGCCTCGCGGATGGCGCTGTTCTTCTCGTTTACCTGCTTGTCGTGCTCGCTTTTGAGCTGGAGGAATTTCTCCTTAGCCTGGAGGATTTTGTCTTTCTTGATGATTTCACCTTTTTCCTCGGCGTCTTTGAGCACCTGCTGGCTCTTTGCCAGAAGCCGGTTGCGCAGCATGCCTGTGGTGAGCCATACACCCACGCCACCGCCTACGACGAGACCGATAATAATACCTATTGCTAACATAGTTTGTTGTTGAGTGGTTTTAAGGGGAGCGCGCTGGGCGAAGGGTCTTTCAGTTCAATATAGTTAAAAAACCTGCACCGAATCCTCCGGGAGTTATGGTAAACTCTGAACTGATAGGATTTGAGTGCCGGGTGTCTCAGTTATACAACCTACCCACCCCTGAGCTTACTCGGTTTGTAAATGGTGTTGAGTTTACAAACTGTTTCGGATTCGATGCAGGATATTCTCTTTTAGTAGGCGGCTTCGCTGTTGCGGCATCGCAGACCGAAGTGTGGCTGCGAGCTGCATGCCGTGCCTAATCAGCCCTGTCGAGCAGTTGGTTTATCTCGGTGAGCCTGCCCTCCAGCCGTGTATCGCGAAACTGCTGCTTGTGTTGCAGTTTCAGGAGCTGGGTAATCTGGGTGAGGGCCACCATGGCCAACAAATCCTGGCGGTCGTTGTAGGCATACATCTTCGCGTACTCTTTTGCCTGAGAGTCTATCAATACACCAGCTTCGCGCAGAAACTGCTCGTCATCCGCATTGATTCTCATTTTGTATGGCCTGTCCAGTATGTGGATGGTGGCCGGTAGTTCGCTCATGGTGTTGCCTGTTGTTGTTTTCGACTATTCCGATTTGTTGATTAATTCCAAACTTTTGTCTATGCTTCGTATCAGTTGGTTGATCTTAAGTCTTATCTCTACAGAATCGCCCTTTTGAGTCAGCGTGTTCCCGAGTTTTAAATTATTGTTTTGTTCCTTTAAATTATTAATTAATATGTTAAGTTGTTCGTTCTGCCTCTGTAGCTCCTGGCACTGCCCGTTGGTTTTCTCCATCTCTGCCCGCAGAAGCTCGTTCTCATTCTTCAGCTTCCGTACCTTCAGTTCGATCTCCGCGACGGTGGTTTCAAAATCAAACATAACAATGTCAGTTTACACTACAAAAAGCGGTGCAAAATTACTAATTTTTTTGCACTTGGACAAAAATATTTCAATAGTTACTTGAAAATAATGAGAGTAGATTTCTTTTATTTGCCAAATATTCAATAATATGCATATTCACATATTGTTTTTGTCATAACATGTTTTTTCTATTTTTTTTCATCATGTAAAAAGTGGAAAACTATTAACCCAAATCGGTCATTAGGTCGACTTTTATATCCTTTCTCGTTTTTTCAGGTCTCTTTATGCCATATCAGCATTTCTTCCGGCATCTTGTCCACATCCCTGTCTCGCCGTAGCCCGCTACGCCTTAACTTCGTTGGCGTTGCTATGGCTCGGCAGAGCAAGCAAGCTTCCTCTGCTCTCGCTTTACGCAACGTTCGCCAGCGATATGGCCAATCTGCTCGAAACAAATACTAATCTGGCATAAATCCCAATGACCGATTTGGGATAAATTAATGAATAATTAACGGAAATTCATGTTTTTACATATTATCATATAATGAGCATTACCTTGGTAATGATTAATTCCGAATAATTGGAGGTTGCCTTGAGTGATTCTGATTGCGTTAATGTGTCAAGGTGTGTTCTATTAAAGGTAGTTCTATTAATTGCTTGCAATTAATAGAACTACCTCAGATACTAATCCGGCATAGTCCCTAATGACTGATTTGAGTTGAGAGTTGGCTGGCGCACCGCATGTCAACTATTTTTCATCTTTCACAATTAACCCTTTACTTTTCATTTTTCACCCTTCACCATTTTGGGTTAATTTTTAATTTTTAAATTTTTATTTTTATATATGTCGCAGATTATTCTTATTTTTGTAGATTAATTTGAGCCTATTATGCAGTTTAAAGATATTGAGGGTCAGCAGGTTCTTGCCAACAGGCTGACAGAAATAATCGATGCGGGACGCATCAGCCACGCCCAGTTGTTCCTCGGCCCGACGGCCAGCGGCAGTCTGGCGCTGGCTGTTGCCTACGCCCAATATCTCTGCTGCGAGCATCGGCAGCATTACCCGGAGGGGTCGCCTTTGCGGGCTGACAGCTGCGGCGAATGCCCCAGCTGCCGCAAGTTTTCCCAGCTGATGCACAGCGACCTGCATCTGGTGTTCCCCACCACGACCACTGCCACGGTGACGAGCAAGCCCTGCGCGGAGGATTTCTACGAGGAGTTCCGCGCCTTTGTGGCCGACACCAATGGCGTGGGCACGGAGGACGAGTGGTTTTCGCGCCTGGGGGTGGAGAACAAGCAGGGGATGATTCGCGAGCGCGATGCCGACAATATCATCCGGGCGCTGGGCATGAAGTCGTATGAGGGTGGCTACAAGGTTGTGGTGGTGTGGATGGCGGAGCGCATGAACCTTGTGACGGCGAACACCCTGCTGAAGACCCTCGAGGAGCCGGCGGAGAAGACGCTGCTACTGTTGGTGGCCGAGAGCCGCGACCGGCTGCTGCCCACCATCATGTCGAGGGTGCAGCAGGTGGTGGTGCCCAACCGGGGGACCGGCCTGTCGGAGGAGCGGAGGGAGGCTTTTGCCGCGCTCTTTGTGTCGTGGATGAGGCTGCTTTTCAAGCTGAACATGCAGCCCCTTTCGGCCTGGGTGGACCAGGCGGCGGGCATGGGTCGCGAAACCCAGAAGCTTTTCCTGCAGTATGTGCTTGAGGCATTGCGCGCCTGTTTCCTGCAGACGGCTGCGGGCTACAGCCTGGAAAGCGAGTTGCAGTTTGGCGACGCCAAGTTCGACACGGCGTTCCCCGCCAGAATCAAGCCCGCCAACATTGAGCAGATGAACGAGGCGGTGAATGAGGCCCTGTATGCCATAGAGCGCAACGCCAACGCCAAGATCACTTTTATGCAGCTCTCGTTCAAGATGAGCCGCTGTTTGAAAAAGTAAGAACCAAGAGTCAAGAATTAAGAAGTATCATTAGAATACCATGGAAGAAAAGAAATACCCGGTGTCCGGGCAGACTATTGAAGACAAAGAGCAGAGAGTTAACCCGCAGGCGGCAGCTCCCGCTGAGCAACCGGCCGGCAACGCCGATGTGGACGACGATGCCGCCACGGCCGAGGAGATGGAGGCCTTTATCCGCGACCGCCGCGAGAAGGAGAAACGCTCCAAGATAAAAGATGACGATGCCGACGAAGTGGACATCTTCGGCGAGTATATGGCGCCGGAGAATTCGATAGACCCCTATCTGGAACCCGACCCCACGCTGCCGTGGGTGAAATACGAGGAGAGCGTTTTCCTCTCGCGCGGATGCAGACGGTGCCCCGAGTCGTATGTGCCGGTGAAGGAGTCGGAGACGCGCAGCTGCAGCAAGGTGACTTCGTGCAACTGGATGCGCGGCATCCGCCAGCCCGGCATCAAGCCTTTCGACTGCGTGGAGGTGCGCTTTAAGAACAACCGCAAGGACTTCTACCGCCTGCCCGACGGGCTGGAGGTGACCGAGGGCGACGTGGTGGCCGTGGAGGGCTCGCCGGGACACGACATCGGCATTGTGAGCCTGACGGGCGAGGTGTGCCGCATCCAGATGAAGAAACGCCGTGTGAACCCAGAGGACGAGAATGTCCGCAAATTGTTCCGCCGTGCCAAGAGCACCGACCTGGAACGCTGGGTGGCCAGCCTGAAGAACGAGAACGAGGCCTTGCTCAAGACCCGCCGCATTGCCCAGGACCTGAACCTGGAGATGAAGGTGAACGATGTGGAGTACCAGGGCGACAACGCCAAGGCCATCTTTTACTATACCGCCGACGACCGGGTGGACTTCCGCACGTTGATTAAGGTGCTGGCCGAGGAGTTCCACGTGCGCATCGAGATGAAGCAGATAGGCGTGCGCCAGGAGGCCGGCAAGGTGGGCGGCCTGGGCACCTGCGGCCGCGAGCTGTGCTGCAGCACCTGGCTGACCAATTTCAAGTCGGTGACCACCAGCGCCGCCAAGACGCAGCAGATTCTGCCCAACCCGCAGAAACTGGCCGGGCAGTGCGGCAAGCTGAAGTGCTGCCTCAACTTCGAGTGCGAGGTGTATGCCGACGCTTTGAAGAAGTTCCCGCCCGCCAATATCTCCATCCGCTTTAAGAAGGGGTTGGCCATGTATAAGAAGACCGATGTGTTCCGCGGCATCATGTGGTATGCCTACGAGAACGAGAGTGACCTCTACGCCATCCCGGCCGAGAGCGTAAAGCAGCTGATAGAGATGAACCGCCACCAGGAGTATCCCGAGCGGCTGGAAGACTATCAGGTGGAACTGATGTCGACGGCGGCACTGGCACAGGAGACCGACAACGCCGAGTTCGAGCGTGAACTGCGCCGCATGTCGGACGATATGGCCGAGGCCGACACCCCGACTGGCAAGGAACAGCGCAGCGACGACCGCCACAACCGTGCCGGCGACAAGCGGCAGAACAACCGCCAGCGCAACGGAGAGCGCAGCGGCAAGCCCCGCCACAACCAGAACGACCCCGCCCGCAGCGACACCTCGCCGCGTCCGCGCAGCAGCCAGGCCGGCAACCGCCACCCTGCCCGCCGCAATCTCGGCAAGGACCGCCGCGACTGATGCAACCTATCCGTATCTATCAACCCTATCCATTCTATCGCCAATGAAAAGACAATACAGAACATTCGCCCTGCTGCCCCTGCTGTTCCTGCTCCTGCAGGGATGCGACAAGCAGGTATATTTCACCGATGAGCGCGACGTGGACGAGACCGGCTGGAACATGGCCGATGCAGCGGTGTTTGATGTTGATGTGGACGACACCCTCCAGGTGTTCGACTTCTTCATCGATGTGCGCAACAGCGTCCATTTCCAGAAGGCCAATGTCTTTTTCTTCATCAACACCACCTTCCCCGACGGCAGCGTGGCCTACGACACCCTGGAGTGTCCGCTGGCCGATGTCGAGGGGCACTGGTATGGCCGCCGCACGGGCCGCTATGTGGACAGCCGCTTTGTCTTTCGCCGCCATGTGATATTCCCGCGCACGGGTCTGTACCGCTTCGAGATTCTCCATGGCATGCGCGACACCAACGTGGCGGGGCTGAAGAGCGTGGGGCTGCGCATAGAACGTTTCGGGACAAATTAAGAAGCTGTTTAAAATTTAATTCAATGATTTTCTTAAAGAACCTGAACGGCATATTTTCCACCTTTCCTCAGTCACAATGGCCCCCCATTGCTCCATCGGAAAGGCGAAAAATCTGCTCGTCCATGTCCATAATAAAATTTATCAATCAAATTTAAACAGCTTCTAAAACCAGAAAAACTATGGCAAAGAAAAAAAACAAGAACAACAGCGACACCATCCGCACAGCCTGGAAGATATTCGCAGGAGTGTGGGCCTTTATATTCCTGTTCTTTATCCTGCTGTCGTTGGGATGGCTGGGATTCATGCCCTCCTTCGAGGAGCTGGAGAACCCCCAGAGCAACCAGGCCACCGAGGTTATCTCCGCCGACGGCGAGATACTGGGCTTTATCGGCATAGAGAACCGCTCCAATGTCACCTACGACGAGCTGTCGCCCAATCTGATCAATGCCCTTATCGCCACCGAGGATGTGCGTTTCTACAAACACTCCGGCATCGACCCGCGCAGCCTGTTCCGTGTCTTCTTCAAGACCCTTATCGGACGCCACAGCAGCAGCGGCGGCGGCAGTACCATCACGCAGCAGCTGGCCAAGAACCTCTTCCCCCGCGAACATAAGGGCGCTATAGGCACGGTGTTTTCGAAGTTCAAGGAGTGGGTGGTGGCCGTGAAGCTGGAGCACAACTACTCCAAGCAGGAGATTATCGCCATGTACTTCAACACTGTCGATTTCGGCAGCAACTCCTTCGGCATCAAGACCGCCGCCAAGACTTTCTTTGACAAGACGCCTACCGACCTCACCGTTAACGAGGCGGCTATGCTGGTGGGTCTGCTGAAGGCTCCCACAGCCTACAGCCCCGTGCTGCATCCCGAGGCCGCCCTCAACCGCCGCAACACCGTGCTGTCGCAGATGCACCGCTACAACTACCTCAGCGACGAGGACTATGAGAAATACAAGGAGGAGAAAATCGACGTGTCGCACTACAGTCCCCAGAGCCACAACGACGGCCTGGCCACCTATCTGCGCGAATACATACGCACCTTTATGAAAGACTGGTGCAAGCACCACCGCAACAGCGACGGCGAGCACTACGACGTGCACAAGGACGGTCTGCGTATCTACACCACCATCGACTCGCGCATGCAGCGCTATGCCGAGGCCGCCGTGCGCGAGCACATGAGCAAGGAGGTGCAGCCCCAGTTCAACCGCGAGCTGAAAGCCCGCGGCGGCAACCCCTTCTGCGACATCAGCCCCGAGCAGCAGGAGAAGATACTGGTGCAAGCCATGAAGGGCAGCGACCGCTACTACCAGCTGCACAAGGTGCAGGGCAAGAGCGAGAAGGAGTGCCGCAAGATCTTTAAGGAGAAGGTCAAGATGCGCGTCTTCTCGTGGAAAGGCAATATCGACACCACCATGTCGCCCTGGGACTCGCTGCTCTACTACAAGAAGTTCCTCAACGTGGGCATGATGTCCGTAGAGCCCGGCACGGGCTATGTCAAGGCCTACGTGGGCGGCATCAACTACCGCTATTTCAAATACGACAACGTTATGAGCCACCGCCAGGTGGGTTCGACATTCAAACCCTTTGTCTATACCATGGCGCTGCAGGACCTGGGCATGTACCCCTGCACCGAGGTGCCCAACTCGGAGGTCTGCTTCGAGGTGTGGGGCCAGCCGGACTGGTGCCCCAAGAACTCCTCGCACGAGCGCGAGAACCAGATGGTCACCCTCAAATGGGCCTTGGCGCACTCCATCAACTGGGTGTCGGCCTACCTGATGAAACAGGGCTCCCCCGAGCAGGTGATAGCCATTGCCCGCAAGATGGGTGTGGCCAGCGAGATTGACGCCGTCCCCGCCATCTGTGTGGGTACCCCGGAGATTACCGTCTATGAGATGGCAGGCGCCATGGCCACCTTCGCCAACAAAGGCGAATATGTCGAGCCTATCTTCATCACCCGCATCGAAGACAAGAAAGGCACCGTGCTCGACCGCTTCACCCCCGACCGCCACGAGGCCATCAGCGAGCGCACGGCCTACATGATGATAGAACTCATGAAGGGTGTGGTGCAGAGCGGTACAGGTGTCCGTCTTAACTATAAGTATCATCTCAATGAGTTCACCAACTTTATTGCGGGCAAGACGGGTACTACCCAGAACAACTCCGACTGCTGGTTTGTGGGCATCACGCCCAAGCTGGCCACCGCCATCTGGACCGGCGGCGAGGTGCGCAGCATCCACTTCCGCAACATGACCTTCGGACAAGGTGCCGCACAAGCCCTGCCCATCTTTGGCTACTATATGCGTAGCATCTATACCGACAAGTCGCTCAAGTTCCCGCGCGGCGACTTCGACCGTCCCAATGTGCCCCTTGATGTAGAACTCGACTGCTCGCGCTTCCGTCAGGAAGTGGCCGAGGAAGACCCCTACGACTTTTAAATTCGTTAATGTGTGAATGTGTTAATTCGCTAATCGATTCACACGTTCACACATTAACACATTAACACGTTTAACATGATAAACCTCTTCGGCATGACCCTTGCAGAACTCGAAGGCCTCTGCGCCTCCGAGGGCATGCCCCGCTTTGCCGCCAAGCAGATGGCCGACTGGCTCTATGCCAAGCATGTCGACAGCATCGACGGGATGACCAACCTCTCGCTGAAAGCCCGCGCGCGGCTGAACGAGACAGCCTGCATAGGCCGTCAGGCTCCCGTCAACTGCCAGGTGTCGCGCGATGGTACAAAGAAGTACCTCTTTGAAATTGAAAATTCAAAATTGAAAATTGAAAATAATGCTGACGCCGGCAATAACTCTCAATTCTCAATTCTCAATTCTCAATTAACCAAGTACGTTGAGGCAGTATATATCCCCGACGGCGACCGTGCCACCCTCTGCATCTCGTGCCAGGCAGGCTGCCGGATGGGGTGCCGTTTCTGTGTCACCGGCCAGCAGGGGTTCCATGGCAGCCTCTCCGCCGCCGACATCCTCAACCAGATTTTCTCCATCCCCGAGTTCGACCGGCTCACCAATATCGTCTATATGGGCATGGGTGAGCCGATGGATAATCTTGATGCTGTGCTGCGCAGTACTGAGGTGCTCACCGCCCCCTGGGGGTTGGGCTGGAGCCCCAAGCGCATCACCGTCTCCACCGTGGGCATCATCCCGGGATTGGAGCGATTCCTCAACGAAAGCCAGTGCCATGTGGCTGTGAGTTTGCACAACCCCTTTGCCGCCGAGCGGCAGGACGTCATGCCCATGCAGCGGGCCTATCCCATAGCCGATGTCATAGCGCTGCTGCGCCGATACGACTGGAGCGGCCAGCGGCGCATATCGTTTGAGTATATCATGTTCCGCGACCTCAACGACGACACCCGCCATGCTGCCGAGCTGGTGCGCCTGCTCAAGGGGCTCTACTGCCGGGTCAACCTCATCCGCTTCCATGCCTCGCCCCAAACGCCCTACAAAACCTCCTCGCCCCAGACCATCGACACCTTCCGCGACTATCTCAATGCCCACGGCGTCACCTGCACCCTCCGTGCCTCGCGCGGCGAAGACATCATGGCCGCCTGCGGCCTCCTCGCTGGACAGAAGAAAAACGGGTGAAAGTGCTGCTTCCCCACCTCACCCGACTCCTCTCGTTTCCTCCCATCCTCCTTACAGCCAACGCTATAGCGCAAAGGACAAAAATATTTTTCAACACGCGTTACTTTTTTGCCTTTTTTACGTCTAATATAGAAAAAGTTTTCGAACTTGGCTTCGGACAGACATATCAAAGAAAAGGAATTCGAGGAGATGCTCCGCAACATGGACAGCATCATCTACCGGATATGCTTTGCCTTCACCAACCGGCAGCCCGACAATGTTGACGACCTCTACCAGGAGATAACGTGTAAACTCTGGAAAGGCTGGCTCGGCTATCGGGGAGAGTGCGACCTCAAGACGTGGGTTTACCGCATAGCCTACAACACTGCCGTGGACGACTACCGTGCACGGCACGCCGCCGACAGCCAACGCTTTGTGCCGTTCGATGACGACCTGAGCGACAACCTGACCGATGAAGTCCACGAGGAACAAGTGGATACCCTCTACCGGCTCATCGACCGGCTCTCCGACAAAGACAAAGAGATCGTCTTCCTCTACCTCGACCAAGTGCCGGAAAAAGAGATTGCCCGCGTCATCGGCAAAAGTGTGCCCGCAGTGAAACAGTCCATCTATCGTATAAAAAACAAATTAAAGAAACAATATGAAAAAGAGAGAAACAAAAGGTGACGACGCTTTCTTCGCCGAGCTACAAAGCATCTGGGACAGTCACTCCCGGCGGGTGGAGAAGATAGTGCGCGAGTCTGACAGCCGCCGGCCGCTCAACTATCGCTATGCCGAGAGCTGCCAGCAGCCCTCACCGCCCGTTCCTCCCCTCGTTGCAGCACGCCGCATGGTGGGAGTGCGGCTTGCCGCTGTCATTGCCCTTCTCCTGGTCGTGGCAGGCTTCCTTCTACTCTTCAGGGGCAGCCCTGCCCCCCACGACACCCTGCAGGCCGGTCTCCCCGAGCCATCCCTCCCCGTAGCTACGCCTCCGGCGGCAGCTCCCGTAGCCGTGCCCCATGCCGTCCCCCGCCACGTCACCGTGGCAAAAGCCGGGACAGATGCCCGCACCCCCCTGCCCCCCCCCCGCCACACCCCCCTGTCCCCACCCCCCCCCCCCCCCCAGCCCCCGTGGCCGCCC
>JAEEGI010018902.1_pt1 | contig 13954 bp, 6 predicted proteins | sample 8958751 | NCBI WGS metagenome assembly JAEEGI01 (sample SAMN16246545, study PRJNA631951) | gut metagenome | biome: gut microbiome; feature: rumen; material: KS-attached | host: Bos | place: Iran: Karaj | collected 2018-10
AAAGGATTGAAACTGGGTATCTATAGTGATGCTGGAACTGGTACCTGTGCTGGTATGCCTGGTTCGTTGGGACATGAATACCAAGACGCCATCCAGTACGCCCGTTGGGGAGTGGACTATCTGAAATACGACTGGTGCAACACGACCAATGTGAATCCCCAAGGAGCCTATCAGTTGATCAGCGATGCGCTACGTGCTGCTGGTCGTCCCATCTTCCTCAGTATGTGTGAATGGGGCAACAGTCGTCCTTGGAAATGGGCAAAGGAGATTGGTCATTCCTGGCGTACGACCCCTGATATCTGGTGTGACTTTGACTCCTTGCGCGTCTTTGAGGCAGGCTACACCCAATTTGGTGTGATGCAGTGCATCCAGTTCAACGACTCCCTTCGTCAATATGCTGGAAAAGGTTACTGGAACGATCCTGACATGCTGGAGGTGGGTAATGGTATGACGGAGAATGAGGACCGTGCTCATTTCACTATGTGGTGTATGATGGCGAGTCCACTCATTCTGGGTAACGACCTCCGTTCCATGAGTGAGGCTACCAAAAACATCATTATGAACAAGGAGATGATAGCCATTGACCAGGACACGCTGGGTATACAGGGACTGCATTACTGTGATAAAGACGGACTGCAATTCTGGTTCAAGCCTCTTGCCGGAGGTGACTGGGCATTTACCATTCTCAATCCGACCAAACAGGATATCACCTATGCACTCAACTGGCAAGACTTTAACCTGACAGACAAAGAGGTCAGTGGTCTAAGCACCTCTTTTGACACAAAAGTCTATCAGGTATACAACTTATGGACACACAAGATGGAAGGTAAGACGAGTCTTAAAAACAAGACAGAACGTCAACTGACCGTCAAAGCCCGTGACGTTGTCTCTTATCGTTTAATCATCAAATAAATAATCATCATGAAAAAGTTATCCTTATCTTTTATATTCATTTTAAGCAGTATCATTGGAACCTTTGCACAAAGTGGTACAAAACTGGAAGCTGAGAATGCCAACTATGTCGACTGCACAGTTGTTTCTGATAGCAAGTATTCTGGAGGCAAAGCACTTCAGTTAACAGAAGGAACCGCAAAGATCACTTTTACCTTTACCGCTTCGGAAAAGGGGAAGTACACTATTTATGTTGGCTACGACGGACTTTATGGTGAGAAAGTGGCCAATCTTTCCATTAATGGCAGCACCGGTACCTTCCAAATCAAGAACGAACAGACCGAAACTGCTGTAGGCACCTACTTCATGAGTCAAGGCAGCAATACCATTATCATCAGTCCTAATTGGACATGGTTCCGTATCGACTACATACGCATCGAAAAGAATAGCAGTCCGATACCGTTCAATATCTCCTCATCACCTGTGGATCCACAAGCTGCGAAATGCGCCAAGACGTTATACTCTTTCCTCTATAACAATTTCGGCAAGAAGACCATCTCTGGTATCATGACTGGTGATATGAAATCCGCCAATGGAAACGTGACCCAGCATGATGATGTCAAGGCTGTCTACCAAGCATCTGGCAAGTATCCTGCCCTCGTCGGTTTTGATTTCATGAATGCCACAGGAAAAGATGAAGCAACATCATATAGCAAAGATTATACCAACGATGTCATTGAATTGGCAAAGGACACTTGGCAGCGTGGAGGTATTCCTGCCTTCACCTGGCACTGGCGCGATCCGAGCCGCAGTACTGGTGAGTTCTATTCCGAAAATTGTTCGGTAAAGATATCCGATGCCATGAAATCGGACGGTAGTTGGAACACATCCTCTACTCTTTATCAGAATATCATCAAGGATATTGATGCGATTGCCGACCATTTCCTGACACTGCAGAATGCAGGTGTTGCCTGTATTTTCCGCCCCTTACATGAGGCAAGTGGAGGATGGTTCTGGTGGGGACGTGACAAGAAAGCAGCACATTTTATAAAACTCTACCATCTGGTCTATGACAGAATGGTGAATGTCAAAGGGGTCCATAATGTCATCTGGGTATGGAACGCTGGCGAATACGACCAAGACTGGGATCCCGGTGAAGCCTACTACGATGTCGTTTCAGCAGATATCTATAACCCAGACTTCGACTACTCCAGCAACTATGTCACTTTCGACAATCTCAAGAAGCTAACTGGTGGTAAAAAAATCCTCGCCTTATCTGAGAACGGTCCTATCCCCGATATCGACAAGGAGTTTGACGAAGAGGCTGTCTGGTCGTGGTGGATGCCTTGGTATCAGACATGGGATGGCAAGTTTGTCGACAAGACTAGTAAGGAGGAATGGACAAAATGTATGAGTGACGAACGTGTCGTCACCCTCGAAGACTTGTCGGCAGGATGGGATGCATATACCTCCATCAAGACAACCAAGATTAGCAACCAGCATTCCGACCAAGCTATCTACGATCTCTATGGACACCAGCTCTCAAGTATTCCGTCGAGGGGATTATACATTCAGGGAGGAAAAAAATTCATCTCCAAGCATACAAAATGAACCTAAGAAAACTAATAATGGTAGTGGTAGCCTGGATGGGCATCGCTACCTTGAATGCACAAAACGCCAGAGAGACTATCCGACTGGATGAAGGATGGAAATTCGCCTTTGGTAATGCTTCTGACCCTGCTAAGGATTTCGGATGCGGAACGGAATATTTTAACTATCTGACCAAAGCGAACTCGATTCACAACGAGGGTCCTTATTCCGCTAAATTTGACGACTCAAAATGGGAGGAGGTACGGATTCCTCACGACTGGGTAACGACTCTGCCCTATGCACAGAAAGCAAGTCATTCCCATGGTTATAAGACCGTCGGATATAAGTATCCGGAGACCAGTGTAGGATGGTATCGTAAGAGCATCCATATCGAGAAAGAAGACCTTGGCAAACAGATCAGTTTGCAGTTTGATGGTATTTTCCGCAATGCACGGGTGTGGTTCAACGGTTTTTATCTGGGTACAGAGCCCAGCGGTTATGCCACCCAGGTCTATGACGTGACAGAATATGTGAACTATGGGGGTGACAACCTCATCTGCGTCCGTGCCGATGCCACCTTGGAGGAAGGCTGGTTCTATGAGGGAGCAGGAATCTACCGTGATGCGTGGCTCATCAAGACAGGCGCTGTCAGCGTGGCACCCTTTGGTACTTTTGTCTATGCTGACTTGAAAGCACCCTATTACGAAGCCATCATACATATCGACACAGAGATTCATAACAGCACGCTGGACAGACAATCCTGTCAGATTGAACAACGTTTGTTGGACGCTGATGGCAAAGAGGTGGGAAAAGCCACCGCTGCCACCCTTGATTTGCAAGGTAAGCAGACGAGTGGTTGCAAGCAGCAGCTGACATTCAACAATCCTCATCTGTGGAGCACGACAGACCCTTACCTCTATCAGGTAGAGACCACCATTAAGGTGAACGGTCTGGTGACCGATGTCTATACCACGACGACAGGTTTCCGTGAGGTCGCTTTTGATGCCGATAAGGGTTTTCTGCTGAATGGCAAACCTATGGAATTGAAGGGTGTCAATCTGCACCAAGACCATGCCGGTGTGGGTGCCGCCATCCCTGATGCGTTACAAGCATGGCGCATCCAACAATTGAAGCAATTCGGTTGTAATGCCTATCGTGCCTCTCATAACCCTATGACACCAGCACTCCTTGACATCTGTGACCGTGAGGGTATCCTCGTCATTGACGAAAACCGTCTGACAGGTATCAACACAGAACATCTGCGTCTGTTGGAAAACATGATCAAGCGAGACCGCAATCATCCATCTGTCATTCTTTGGAGCGATGGTAACGAGGAATGGGGCATCGAGAATACCATTCAAGGTACTCGGATTGCGGCAGCTATGAGGGAATATACCAGGTTGCTCGACCCTACCCGCCATTCGACCATCGCCAATGCCGGAGGCGGAGAAATGATCAAAGGACTTGATGTCGTGGGCTTTAACTATATTATGCAGAATGATGTGGACAACCGTAAGAAGAATCATCCCACATGGAAGATCGTAGGTACCGAGGAGACAACAGGTTGTGGGACACGTGGTGTCTATTTCAATAGTCCCGACCAACCAGGACACATGGTAGCCATGAATCGCGACACGACTCACCATCATATCGAGAACGTTATCGAGCGTGGCTGGCAGTTCTATGCCGACCGTCCATGGGCGGCAGGACTATTCTATTGGACAGGTTTCGACTACCGTGGAGAGCCCAACCCCTTGTCATATCCTGCCCACGACTCGGAATTCGGCATCCTTGACTATTGTGGGTTCTGGAAAGACGAGGCATGGTATCTGAAGTCATGGTGGACCGACGAGCCTACTCTCCATCTCTTCCCTCACTGGAACCTGCAAGGTCATGAAGGTGAGGAAATAGAGCTATGGGCATACAGCAACTGCGACGAGGTAGAACTGATTGTTAATGGAAAGAAACTCGGACGACAAACAATGCCCAAGAACGGGCATCTGAAATGGAAAGCGACCTATCAACCCGGCAAGGTGGTAGCCATCGGCTATAAGAATGGCAAACGTATCCTCACTGAGACAATAGAAACAACGAAACCTGCCGATAAGATTATTGTGACAAGCGACAAACAGACGATCACTGCCGACGGACTAGATGTTGCCGTCGTGAACATAGAACTGAAGGATGCTAAGGGACGTTTCGTTCCAGATGCCTGTCCTATGCTCACCTTCCGTCTGGAGGGTAATGGACGCATCATCGGCGCAGGCAATGGCGACCCTTCCTATCTTGGTGCCGACCATCCGAAGGACAAAGACTGTAAAGAGTTCAGTATCCCTGCTTTCAACGGCTATGCCCAAGTACTGATACAAAGCAATCGTTATGCGGGGAATATCCAGTTGAAGTGCGTTGCTAACGGATTGAAAGACGGTAGTATCAATATCCAGTCTGTTCCATAAAGCAGAAAAGGAAGCGATACGCATAAAAGTCGGGGAAATACTTTGTATTTCTCTGGCTTTTTTGTAATTTTGCAGTCAAAATACAAAATACTTAGATAAAATATGATGACAGCTAACGAGATTCGCGAATCGTTTAAGAAGTTTTTCGAGCAGAAGCAACACGCTATTGTACCCTCTGCCCCGATGGTAATTAAAGATGACCCTACCCTGATGTTCACCAATGCAGGTATGAACCAGTGGAAGGATATTATATTGGGAACACGTGACCCAGAGCCACGCCGCCGAGCCGACACCCAGAAATGTCTGCGTGTCAGCGGTAAGCATAACGACTTGGAGGAAGTAGGTCATGACACCTACCACCACACCATGTTCGAGATGTTAGGCAACTGGTCGTTTGGTGACTATTTCAAGGAAGGTGCCATCGATATGGCATGGGAGTATCTGGTAGATGTGCTGAAACTGAATCCAGAAGATCTCTATGTTACCGTATTCGAGGGTTCACCCGAAGAGAATATCCCTCGTGATGACGAGGCCGCACAATACTGGGCAAAGCATGTTCCTGCTGACCATATCATCAATGGTAATAAGCACGATAACTTCTGGGAGATGGGCGACACAGGTCCCTGTGGTCCTTGTTCTGAGATTCACGTAGACTCTCGTACCCCAGAACAAAAGGCCGCCTCAGGTAAGACGGGACGTGAACTTGTCAACCAGGACGATCCACAGGTCATCGAGATATGGAATCTTGTGTTCATGCAGTTCAACCGCAAGGCTGACGGCTCGTTGGAGAAACTCTCCATGAATGTCATTGACACCGGTATGGGCTTCGAGCGTCTGGTACGTATGATGCAGGGTAAGCACTCCAACTACGATACTGATGTCTTCCAGCCTATCATCAAGGCGGAGGAAGACATCACAGGTATCCGCTATATTTCAGAGGACTCTGAGAACTCTGAGGACTCTGAGGCAACCAATGTCGCTATGCGTGTTTGTGCTGACCACCTTCGTGCCGTCGCTTTCTCGATTGCAGACGGGCAACTGCCAAGCAATGCCAAGGCTGGCTATGTCATCCGACGTATCCTGCGTCGTGCCGTACGCTATGCTTATACCTTCCTCGGACAAAAGGACGGCTTCCTCTACAAATTGATTCCCACCCTCGTCCATGAGATGGGTGATGCCTTCCCTGAGCTGAAGGCACAGCAGACACTGATTACCAAGGTCATCAAGGAGGAGGAGGACTCTTTCCTGCGTACCCTTGACAAAGGTATCGCCCTGCTCGACAAGGCGATGGAAGAGCTTAAGGCACAGGGTAAGAACCAATTGGATGGTGTTCAGGCTTTCCGTCTGTTCGACACCTATGGATTCCCCCTCGACCTTACAGAGCTGATCTGTCGTGAGAACGGCTTCACCGTTGATGAGGAGCAGTTTAATGTAGAGATGCAGAAACAGAAAGAGCGTGCCCGCAATGCCGCTGCCGTCGAGAATAGCGACTGGACAGAACTAACACCAGGTGAGCAGCAGTTCGTCGGTTACGATTATACCGAATACAACTGTCATATCCTGCGCTATCGCAAGGTGACACAGAAGAAAAATGAGTTTTTCGAACTCGTCCTTGACGCCACACCATTCTATGGTGAGATGGGTGGACAGGTTGGTGACACTGGTGTCCTCGTCAACGAGAACGAGACCATCGAGATCATCGATACCAAGCGTGAGAACAACCAGAGCGTACATATCGTCAAGCAACTGCCTAAGGATCCGACGGCAGAGTTTATGGCATGCGTGGATACTGACAAACGGAATGCCTCTGCTGCCAACCATACCGCTACCCACCTTCTCGACTATGCGTTGAAGCAGGTATTGGGCGACCACGTAGAGCAAAAGGGTTCTTTTGTCTCTTCTGACACACTGCGTTTCGATTTCTCCCATTTCGAGAAAGTCAGCGACGAACAGTTGCGCGAGGTAGAACGGATGGTCAATGATATGATTCGTCAGGACATCCATATCGACGAGCATCGTGATGTTCCTTTCGACGAGGCGAAGAAGCTCGGTGCCATCGCCCTCTTCGGTGAGAAATACGGTGACAAGGTACGTGTGGTACGCTTTGGACCGTCTTGTGAGTTCTGTGGTGGTATCCATGCTTCCTCAACAGGTCGTATCGGCTTCTTTAAGATTATCTCTGAGAGTAGTGTTGCCGCTGGTATCCGTCGTATTGAGGCCACCACAGGTAAGGACTGCGAGGAGCGGTTCTACCAGATGGAAGACATCCTGAAGAATATCAAGTCGTTCTTTAATAACGCGAAGGATCTGCAGGGGGTTATCAAGAAATATATCGAGGAACACGACTCTATGAAGAAGGAAATTGAAGGATTCCAGGCACAAGCCGTCGAACGTGCAGCTCAACGACTAGTTGAGAAGGCTCGTGTGGTGAACGGTGTGAAGGTCATCACGACCGTACTGCCCATGGCTCCTGCTGCCGCCAAGGACCTTGCCTTCAAAGTACGTGCCAATGTCGAAGGCTCACTGCTTTGTGTCATCGGCTCTCACGACAATAACAAGCCTCAACTGTCCATCATGATGAGTGACGATATGGTCAGCGATCATGGTCTGAATGCAGGTCAGATGGTTCGTGAGGCAGCCAAACTCATCCAGGGCGGTGGTGGCGGACAGCCTCATTTCGCTCAGGCAGGCGGTAAGAGTGTTGACGGACTCAGCGCTGCCGTCGATAAAGTGATAGAGCTTGCCGACCTATCCTAATCTTCGGAATCACGATATAACGAAACAACGAAAACTATAAAACTATGTACGACAAAGAACGCGGGCTGTATATCGCCCATTGCGCTAACGGCGCACTTAGCATCACTGGTAAGATGGCTAACCGCCACGGACTCATCGCAGGTGCTACAGGTACTGGTAAGACGGTCACCCTGCAAGTGATGGCAGAGACTTTCTGTCAGGCAGGCGTACCTTGCTTCATGGCTGATATGAAAGGAGACCTCAGTGGTATCTCCCAAGTTGGTAAGATGAGTGGTTTCATTGAGAAACGACTCCCAGAGTTCGGTATCGAGAACCCAGAGTTTCAGGCTTGTCCCGTCCGTTTCTTTGACGTATTCGGTGAACAGGGACACCCCATGCGTGCCACTATCTCACAGATGGGACCGCAGTTGCTGTCACGCCTTATGGGACTCAACGAGACACAGGACGGTGTCTTGAATATCGTGTTCCGTATCGCTGACGAGCGAGGATTGTTACTCATTGATGTGAAAGACCTGCGCTCGATGCTTGACTGGGTATCTAAGAACGCCAAGGACTACACGACGAAATATGGTAATATCTCCTCTGCCACTATCGGAGCCATCCAGCGCTCCCTCCTGCAGTTAGAGAATCAGGGTGCCGACAAGTTCTTCGGTGAGCCCTCTTTTGACATCTACGACCTCATGCAGTGTGAGGGCGGCAAGGGTGTGATGAACGTGCTCGCCGCAGACAAGTTGATGCTGCAGCCCAAGCTCTACTCCACCTATCTGTTGTGGCTCCTCTCAGAGCTCTACACCACCCTGCCCGAAGTGGGAGACCTCGCCCTGCCGAAACTCGTGTTCTTCTTCGACGAGGCACACATGTTGTTTACCGATACCTCTAAGGCGTTGCTCGACAAGATAGAGCAGGTCATCCGACTCATCCGCTCAAAGGGTGTGGGTATTTACTTCATCACCCAGAGTCCCAGTGATATCCCTGAGAACATCCTCGGACAGTTGGGTAATCGTGTACAGCATGCTCTGCGTGCCTATACCCCGAAAGACCAGAAAGCGGTGAAGACGGCAGCGGATACTTTCCGTGCCAACCCGGCATTTAAGACCGACGAGGCGATTATGAACCTGGAGACAGGTGAGGCTCTTGTCAGCTTCCTTGATGAGAAGGGCGCTCCTTCTATCGTAGAGCGTGCCAAGATTCTCTTCCCACTCTCCCAGATAGGAGCAGTGACGGAAGGACAACGTCTCGATATCATCAAACAAAGTCGTATCTATGGTAAGTACGACACCCCCGTAGATCGTGAGAGTGCCTTTGAGGTACTGCTGAAGGAGGCAGAGGAGAGAGCCCTTGCTGAAACTTCCGAGAACACCGAGATCTCAGAGAGTTCCGAGAAGCCTGCCAAGGAAGAGAAGAAGAAGCCTGGTATGATGAGTAAGGTGCTGAAGGCGATTATCACAGCCATCACCTCTACCCTCGCCGCCATCCTGGGCACCTATGTCAGCGACAAGATAACAGGTAAGAAGACCAAGTCCAGGACTTCCGCAACAGGTCGTGTGGTGAAGAATGCCACCAGTGCCGCTACCCGTTCTGCGACGAGGGAGCTCACCCGTGACATCCTTGGTAACTTAATCAAATAAACTATTTATAATAATACTATGACAACATTATCTATCTGTATCGTCGTCGCTTTCGTTATCGGCTATGCCTGCATCGCCCTCGAGAGCCTGACGAGAGTCAACAAGGCTGCGATTGCCCTGCTGATGTGTGTGGTCTGCTGGACCTTGTTGATGATGAACCCGACATCTTTCTACCCAGCCATCGCAGGTGAAGAGGTCATTCATCACATCGCGGAAGTCATTGAGCATCATCTGGGTGATGCCGCAGGTACCTTGTTCTTCCTGATGGGAGCCATGACCATTGTTGAGATTGTAGACTCCAATGGTGGTTTCAACTTTGTACGTGATGCCCTGAAGACACGCTCGAAACGGAAACTGATGTGGCGTGTCGCTTTCATGACGTTCTTCCTGTCGGCAATCCTCGACAACCTCACCACGTCCATCGTGATGATTATGGTGTTACGCAAACTCGTACAGTCACGAGGGGAGCGACTGCTCTATGCCGCCCTTATCATTATCTCCGCCAACTCCGGAGGTGCCTTCTCGCCCATTGGCGACGTGACGACCATCATGCTATGGATCAAGGGAGTCATCACCACCCAGGGTGTCATCACCGAGATCTTCATCCCATCACTGGTATCGATGATTATTCCTGCTTTCATCATCAGCCTGCACCTGAAAGGGAAGTTCGATAAAGAGCAGAACTTGCCAAAGGCAACGACAAGTCAGTTTACGAAGATCCAGCGTGACATCATCTTCTGGCTGGGTGTCGGCGGTCTCGTCTTCGTTCCCATCTTCAAGACGATCACCCACCTGCCCCCGTTTATGGGTATCCTGCTGGTACTGGGTATCCTGTGGACCACCACAGAGATCTTCCACTATAATACCGATGAGGACGATACGATGGCAAAACGTGTGAGTGACATCATGTCGAAGATCGACCTCTCCACCATCATGTTCTTCCTGGGTATTCTGATGGCTGTCGCCGTCCTGCAGGAGATTGGTGTACTGACCGCGATGGGTGAGGGACTCAATGAGGCATTCTCTGGTAACTACTACCTCATCAACGGTATCATTGGTGTACTCTCATCCATTGTCGATAACGTGCCACTAGTTGCCGGATGTATGGGAATGTATCCTGTTGCCGCAGAAGGAGCGATGGCTGTCGACGGAATCTTCTGGCAGCTGCTTGCCTACTGTGCCGGTGTGGGAGGTTCCATGCTCATCATCGGCTCTGCCGCTGGTGTCGTCGTCATGGGTCTGGAGAAAATCACCTTCGGCTGGTATCTGAAGAATATCACATGGATCGCCTTCGTAGGTTACCTCTGTGGTATCCTCGTCTACTGGCTAGAGCGCATGCTGTTCTTCTAGGAAGTTAGAAAGAGATTTTAGCGTTCGCTACTCATCTTTTTGCCGCCCGCTATGATTATTCGTAGCGGGCGCTATGATTATTTTTGGCGGCCGCTAAAAATACGAAAGGAACTACCTTTCTCCCTGTTTCCCTGCCACTTTACCCCTGTAACAAAGGCTGTTAACCCCTGTTCCAGATATCCCGTTCCATCTCCTTCTAACTCCTTAACAAAGAAAAGTCAGGACGGTTATCCCCATCAAATAAGACAGAATGTCATTTAAAACCGCCATTTTGTCGGTTTCCCTCTGCTCGGCACACTGTTTGTCCGCTAGTCGGCAGAAACAATTAAAAGAATAGGAGGACCAAATTATGACATTTGACAAATTCACTATCAAGGCGCAGGAAGCAGTGCAAGAGGCTGTGAATACCGCGCAACGTAATGGTCAACAGACCATAGAGCCGACACACTTGCTGGCTGGTGTGATGGCAAAGGCAAAGGATGTCGTGAACTTTCTGTTTCAGAAACTCGGCGTCAACGGTCAGCAGATAGAGATGCTCGTTGGACAGGAACTGCAACACCTGCCCCGTGTGCAGGGTGGCGAGCCCTATCTGTCGGGCGACAGCAATAAGGTATTGCTCAAGGCACAGGACTACGCCCAGAAGATGGGTGACGAGTTCGTGAGCGTGGAGCCTATCTTACTCGCTTTGCTGACGGATGGTGCCACCGCAGGACGCATCATGAAGGATGCCGGTATCACGGAGAAAGACCTGCGTGCCGCCATCAATGAGTTGCGACAAGGACAGAAAGTGCAGTCGCAGTCGGCTGACGACAACTACCAGTCGTTGGAGAAATACGCCAAGAACCTCGTGGACCTTGCCCGTCAGGGTAAGCTGGACCCTGTCATCGGACGAGATGACGAGATCCGCCGCGTGCTGCAGATCCTCTCCCGTCGTACGAAGAACAATCCTATATTAATAGGTGAGCCTGGTACGGGTAAGACTGCCATCGTGGAGGGACTCGCCCAGCGTATCGTTCGTGGTGACGTACCAGAGAACCTGAAAGACAAGCAACTCTTCTCCCTCGACATGGGAGCCTTGGTGGCTGGTGCGAAATACAAAGGTGAGTTTGAGGAGCGTCTGAAGTCTGTCATCAACGAGGTGACGAAGAGCGAGGGACGCATCATCCTCTTCATCGATGAGATCCACACACTGGTAGGAGCCGGTGGCGGGGAGGGTGCGATGGATGCCGCCAACATCCTGAAACCGGCACTGGCTCGTGGTGAGCTGCGTTCCATTGGTGCCACCACCCTTAACGAGTACCAGAAATACTTCGAGAAAGACAAAGCGTTGGAGCGTCGTTTCCAGACGGTCATGGTGGATGAGCCGGACGAGTTGAGTGCCATCTCCATCCTGCGTGGACTGAAGGAGCGTTACGAGAACCACCATAAGGTACGTATCCAGGATGATGCCTGTATCGCTGCCGTCCAGCTCTCCGAGCGTTATATCTCCGAGCGTTTCCTTCCTGACAAGGCGATCGACCTGATGGATGAGGCTGCCGCCAAGCTACGTATGGAGCGTGACAGTGTGCCAGAGGAACTGGATGAGATTACCCGTAAGCTTGCCCAGTTGGAGATTGAGCGTGAGGCGATCAAACGTGAAGGCGACGAGCCTAAGATCGCCCAACTCGATAAGGACATCGCAGAACTGCGCGAGCAAGAGCAACAGTACCGTGCCAAGTGGGAAGGCGAACGCCAGTTGGTCAATAAGATCCAGCAGGACAAGCAGGAGATGGAGCAACTGAAATATGAGGCAGAACGTGCTGAGCGTGAAGGCGACTATGGTAAAGTCGCTGAGATACGCTACTCCAAGCTCAAGGCTTTAGAGGATGATATCAAGAATATCCAACAGCAACTCGCCAACGCACAGGATGGTAATGCTATGGTGCGTGAGGAAGTCACTGCCGATGATATCGCAGAGGTCGTCAGCCGTTGGACAGGCATCCCCGTCACCCGAATGATGCAGAGCGAGCGTGAGAAGCTGTTGCATCTGGAGGAAGAGCTGCACAAACGAGTCATCGGACAAGACGAGGCTATCGTTGCCGTCAGTGATGCCGTACGACGCAGCCGTGCCGGTCTGCAAGACCCGAAGCGTCCTATCGCCTCGTTTATCTTCCTCGGCACGACAGGTGTCGGTAAGACAGAACTTGCCAAGGCTCTTGCCGAGTATCTCTTCAATGACGAGACGATGATGACCCGTATCGATATGAGCGAGTATCAGGAGAAACATACCGTCAGCCGGTTGATTGGTGCACCTCCGGGATACGTAGGCTATGACGAGGGAGGTCAGCTGACCGAGGCTGTACGCCGTAAGCCCTACTCCGTCGTCCTCTTCGATGAGATAGAGAAAGCACATCCTGATGTCTTCAACATCCTGTTGCAAGTACTGGATGACGGACGACTGACGGACAACAAGGGACGGACCGCGAATTTCAAGAACACCATCATCATCATGACATCCAATGCCACCCGTGAGCAACTGAAGATGACGATGAGACCGGAGTTCCTGAACCGTATTGACGAGATCATCACCTTCCAGCAACTGACACAGGAGCAGATAGCCGATGTGGTACGCTTACAGATGAAGAAGGTGACAGACATGCTGGAGCAACAAGGCATCCAGTTGCAGATTACGGATACTGCCGTCAAGTTCCTTGCCCAAGAGGGTTACGACCCCGACTTCGGTGCCCGTCCTGTGAAGCGTGCCATCCAACACCTGGTGCTCAACGACCTGTCGCGTAAGATTCTTGCCGACGAGGTAGACCGTTCAAAGCCGATTATCATTGATGAGTTCGGGGACGGACTGGTATTTAGGAATTAAATGAAAGATGAAAAAGGTGATGAAACTTAGTGTTTCATCACCTTTTTGATTTCTCCTTGCGCGTTCCTTATTATATATATAGGACCGTAGTCATAGAGAATCTTCGGCTGTCTGAGCACTTTCTGCTCCCAGATGCCTGTCTCGTTATTCTTAAACTGGAACGAAGCAAGTCCATTAGTCACCTTCATATCGGTCAACGACTTATTCATGAATAGCGTGCCATCAGTATTCTCATGGATCAACGTGGCGGCAGGAGTACTTTCGTTCGTCAACATATTGTTATTCTGATAGGGATAAGCCCATCCAGAGGAATACAACACACTCGTTAGGTTATTGGCAGGAATAATCGAATACATCGTCCGATCTTTAGTGTTGGGAGAACCATACTTCCATATATCCTCATCATAGTCAATATGGAAGATGAC
>JAEEGI010018903.1_pt1 | contig 13954 bp, 10 predicted proteins | sample 8958751 | NCBI WGS metagenome assembly JAEEGI01 (sample SAMN16246545, study PRJNA631951) | gut metagenome | biome: gut microbiome; feature: rumen; material: KS-attached | host: Bos | place: Iran: Karaj | collected 2018-10
TCTGCCCCACCCAGAAGCTGGTTGATGCGTTCGCCCAGGCCGACGGTGTCTATCCCGTGAAGACCGAATACTGGGACACGGACGCTTATGCCCAGGGTAAGAACGTGGACGTGGATGATCCCGCCCAGGTGGACACCCGTGCCGCCTATGCCGAGGAAGGTTCCGTGAACATGAAGAACCCGCTCCTGAATGTGACGGTTCCGGAGAAGGCCGCCAACCGCGCCACGCCCGCACAGTTCGCCAACCGCGAGGCCCGTTTCTACCGTAACGTGGGCTGGAGCGGCATGCAGTGGGTCGCCGGCAACGCCAATGTGAAGACCGACCTGGAGTACTACACCAACGGTCAGAACGCCTGGCCCAGCGCCAACAACGTGCCCCCGACCGGTTACCTGGCCCTCAAGTGGTATGCTCCCACGATCAACCCGCTGCAGAGCTGGGGTACCATCACCTGGCCCATCGTGCGCCTGGCCAATGTGTACCTGGACTACATCGAGGCCCTGAACGAGTACGATCCCACCAACCTCGACATCGAGAAGTACTGGAATATGATCCGCAACCGCGCCGGTGTCCCCGACATCTTCACGGTCTATCCGGAGATCAAGGGTGACAAGAACCTCCAGCGCAAGTATATCCGCCGCGAAAGAATGGTGGAGATGTGCTTCGAGTGCATCCGCTATGCCGATATCCGCACCTGGATGACGGCCGAGAAGGACCGCAGCGGCTACACCATCGGCTGCAACGTGAAGGCCGGCAACGACAATATCGACGGTCCCTTCTGGCAGCGCGTGGAGATTGGCAAGGAGGAGTATGGCTACGGCGAGACTTATCGCTTCGGCGCCCGCAAGTTTACCAAGAAGTCCTATCTGGAGCCGTTCGAGACGGCCGAAGTGAACCGTGTTCCGGCTCTTCGCAATGATCAGAACCTGGGCTGGTAATTTTAAAATTGTACGAAAATGAAAAAGAGCATAATCATGATAATGGGTCTGGCGCTCGTATGCAGCTGCGTGCCTGACCACAGAGATTCCCAGATGCCGGATGCCACCGTGTACTTCTCGGAAAACACCGCGAACAAGGGTGTGCAGCAGGTCCTGGTCTATGACGTCCAGTCCGAGGTGGAGACCCCCGTGTATGTGTATTGCGCCGGTCTCAATGCCGAAACTTCCCATGTTAAAGCGCATCTGACCTCGGACTATATCGAAAAGTACAACAAAGAATACTATACCGAGTACAAGGCCCTGCCTGAGGACTGCTACACCATTACCAAGGCCAGCGATGAGATCAAGGACAGGAATGCCGCGTTCTCGATCAACTACAACGTTCCCAATATCATCGCTTTCTCCCAGGAGCCCGGCGTGAACCTGGACGAGTATGTCGTGGCCCTGGAGCTGGAGTCCGACAAGGTTCCCGTGGGAACGGTCAAGGATACTGTTTCCCTGGGCTATTACATGGCGTATCCGGTCCTCAAGACTGCCACGCTCCAGATCAAGTCCACGGGCCTGTCTCCTGACGGCAACATGACCGTAACGGCCGAGCTTCCCTTCGACAATGCCTGGGACCTGACCTATGACGTGGCGTTCGCCACTCCCGATGTGGAGGAACTGTTCACCGTCAAGGGCAACTCCAAGCCGGCGAAGTATGTCTTTGCCGACAAGTTCCCGGAGGGCACGGTGATTACCAACGAGGACGTGAAGTCCATGCAGCCCGGCACCAACAAAGTTGAGTATGCCATTACCATCCCGGCCGACGGACTCAACTGGGCTCCCGGCAAGGCTTATAACTATGCCGTGCGCTTCAGCAACGCTGTTTTGAATGGCAAGCAGATTCCCATCGAGAACGCGCTGGTTACGGGCTCCGTGAGTGTGGGCGTGGATGTGAAGGCTTCCAACGGCAGTACCACCCTGGGCACGAACCTGGCCCAGTATGGCCTTACCCCGCTGGACGATAAGCAGGGCGGCGGCCGCAGCGGCGAGTACCTGGAGAACATCGTCCCCGGTGGCGGCTTCATCTTCCATGCCCAGACCTCCCAGGACAAGCGCCCCGGTGCCGATTATTCCATCTCCGGCGCCTTCGACGACCGGGTGAGCAACGCGGCGCACGCCTGGATGCAGAACTGGGGCTGGAACGGTGACAACGGCTACGGCGCCACCTCCTTCTCCACGCCTTACTGGCTGCTGGTAGACATGCAGGAAGAATTCAAGATGGGCGGCATCGAGTTCTGGACCCGTTCCGACGGCCGCTACAACATGAAGACGGTTGAGGTTTATGCCCTGGACGACTGCTCCTATGTGCTCAACCAGACCAACCTGAGCTACAAAGCAGAAGATGTCACTTACCTGGGCCGTATCCACTTCACGGCCGGCGGGCAGAATGTGAGCATCTCGCTGGAGCCTGCCACCACCCGCTATATCCTGATGATTATCACGGAGGCCGGCGGCGGCCTGGACTGCCAGGAACTTGTCCTCTGGGGTTGTTGATTGGTGCCCTGAAAAGGGCGAAAGGCTGACTGAATAGATAAGGTTTCAGTCAGCCTTTTTATATCTTTGTAAAATAATACGAACGAAATGAGAATCATTGCATCGACCTTATCTGTTATCCTTTCCCTGTGGGCTTGCACCTGCCTTCCTGCCCAGGTGCCTGTGTCTGTGCCTGTGATCCCTGCACCGCAGGAAGCGCACCTGACGGATAAGTCTTTCAACAAGAAGTATCTGGACCGGATCCAATACGATAGGGACCTGACGCTTCCCGCAGAGGCGTATGTGCTGGAGATCAAGAAGAACCGCATCGTCGTGCGCTCGTCGGACGAGGCGGGCCGATTCTACGCGCAGCAGACGCTGGCGCAGCTCTCATCGGCCGATGTAATGCACTGCGGCGTCATCAAGGATGCGCCCCGCTACGCCTGGAGAGGGTTTATGCTGGACGAAGCCCGGCATTTCCACGGCAAGGAGAAGGTGAAGGAACTGCTGGACCTGATGGCCCGCTACAAACTGAACCGCTTCCACTGGCATCTCTCCGACGACCAGGGCTGGCGGGTGGAGATCAAGGCGTTCCCTGAGCTTACCCAAATCGGTGCGGTGGGGGACTATACTGACGCGAACGCGGCGGCAAAATTCTACACGCAGGACGATATCCGTGAGATCGTAGCCTACGCTGCCGAGCGGCACATCGAGGTGATCCCGGAGATCGACATGCCGGGCCATGCCTCCGCGTTCAACCGTACGTTCCCGGACCTGGCTTTCGGAAGCCGCACGGTGAACCCCGAAAACGAGAAGCTCTACGAGGTTCTGAACCAGGTAATAAAGGAATTGGCCGATATCTTCCCGGGCCGATATCTCCACATCGGCGGAGACGAGGTCTCCGGCGAAGGCTGGAAAGAGCGTCAGAAGGGATTCGAACTGCGCCACTCCGCTGCGGTCCGGGCTGCGGGGAAGACTCCCATCGTGTGGGACGATGCCATCGACAGCGACCTGGACCCTGAAACCACGATCATCCATTGGTGGCGGGCCGACCATCCCGAGTCTCTGGAAAAAGCGCTTGCCTCCGGATATCAGACCATTGTCTCTCCCTGGGATCCTTTTTACCTGGACTACATCCAGGACGCCCGCTGTAAAGAAGGGCACCTGGCCTGGAAGCAGTACGTGAATGGCCTGGACGAGATATACAACTATCCCCTCAGCGCCGATGAACATATCATTGGCGTGCAGGCCAATCTCTGGACCGAACGTGTTGTAACCAGCGACCGCCTGGATTACATGGTCTTCCCGCGCCTGATCGCCCTGGCGGAGAAGGCCTGGAGTTCCTCCTTGGATTACAATGATTTCCTGCAGCGGCTTGAGGGCGAACTCCGTTACCTGGATTTTCGCCAGGTTTACTACTTCGACTTCCGTGACTTCTCTCGTCACCCCGAGCCGTTAAAATAGCCTTTTTGTCATTCTGCGCACCCCTTTTTGTCATTCTGAGCGAAGCGAAGAATCTATTGAACAGACGATAATTTGTTGCTTCCGAAATAATCAATTACTTTTGCAAAAGAAGTTAAGCGATTCTACGGATTCGCTGCACACTGGGCTGACGAGATGATCGTCAGCCTTCTGTTTTTTATTACAGGACTCTTACGCTTATTTGCCGGCCTAAGCCTCGGAACAGTTTAACCAAGGTTGAAAGCTGGATGTCTGCATGGCCTCTTTCAACTCTGGAGATAAAGCTCTTTTTAGTGCCAATTTTATTTGCTAGTTGCTCCTGTGTGAGGCCTGCTTTTTGGCGTTCGTTCTTTAACTGCTCTCCAATAATAAAGGCATCGCACTCCATCTCGAACATATCGCGTTCGGGTGTTCCTATGGCTCCGAAGTCCTCTGTAATAAGGTCTTCAATAGGAGTTATGTCCATTTTCTTGACGTTTATCTTATCCATTATTCTGTTTGTTTTTCTGGTTAAAATATTTTTTCATTAATGCTTCTGCCTTGTCTAATTGTTCCAACGGTGTTTTTTGAGATTTCTTTTGGAATCCATTGAATAGGATAACCAAATTTCCTTCATCAAAACAGCAAAACACCCGGTAGATGTTGTTCCCTTGTTCTACCCGTATCTCAAAGAGTCCTTTCCTGCCTTCAATTGATTTCAAATACTTAACAGGAATCACCTTTACTACCATGATTAGTGTAAGTACTTGGTATAGTTTTTTTAGCGTTTCTCTGTCTAGTGTTTTTCTAAACTCTTTAAAGTGATTCTCGTAAACAATCACTTTTCTTAAGAATTCTTTTTTCATGCGATGCAAAGTTAACTAATTAGTAAACAAACTCCAAAAAATAATAGAAATAATACCAAATGGCCCAGATGATTCTAGGCGATAGGATTGTTGAAATATTCTTTGTGAAGGGAGCGCCTCCCAGAACGGAATGGCCCTGCTCCTGATTTCATTTCCGGCCGATTCGACGACCGTTTTACCGAAAACAAATATAGATGAATTGTTGAGGATAAACAAAAAATGCATTATGACCTCTCATAATGCATTTCCCATTCTCCGAAAACTATTCTCTTATTTCTGATACTTCTGGAAATTATACTTCTCCCGAATCTCCTTCTGTATCTCCTCGTCCTGGTTAGTGAAATACGCCCGGAACCCGGGGCAGAAGTTAATATGCCATCTCCAGAACCTTCCCACCAGTGACTTGGGATTCTGATCATACTTCGCCCTCATCGGGCACGTCTCGCAAGGAAATTTCTCGTCCATATCGGTTTATTATTTTCCCCACAAAGATATGAAAAAAATATGGGCCGATGTCATCCCTGCCGCCGGAGGTCTGTGAGATGCCCGGTCGAAGGGCATGACGGTTGGATGCATTTATTTTGAATGGGAAATGGTTTGGCGCAAGCTTGTTGTAACTTGCGGCCGTAAACCAAACTAAAGGCCTTATGGAAGTGTGTTTATTCGTGATTGTATTCTTTGTTGTGGTGGACATTGTCATGCATATCATTATCGGCATCCTGTCGATAATCTCCGGTATTCTCAAGGAAATAAGTCAAGTGAAATAATTCATGCAAAAGTCTGCACTGAGGCTGCGGCCCTTCCGGAGGTCTGTGAGATGCCCGGTCGGGGCCGGGCAAGACTCCCAAGTTCATGATTATTGTCTTACGATTCTACCGGGCCAAGGCTTCAATCTCTTTCTTTGAAAGGCCAGTATAAGCCAACACTTTCTCCAATGCCCCGGTGCACCCGTGACTGAACTCGAGCACCAGAAAGGCCGTTTTCGTGCTCGAAGGCACCCAAACAACCCAATCTTGCGACAAAGGGGGCGATTGCGAATCTGTATGTACAGCAAAAGTGCTCTGGGAGGGCGATTTTCTGTACATACAGTAGCGGGGAGTGGCTCCTGGGGGCGATTGCAATTCTGTATGTACACCAAAAGTGGTCTGGGAGGGCGAATTTCTGTACATACAGTAGCGGCGGGGTATGAAGTACGGCGGATAGATCCTTCGCTGCGCTCAGGATGACAAAGGAAGCTCAGGATGACAAGGTGCGCTCAGGATGACAAGGGGCGGTCAGGATGACAAGGGGGCAGTGCACCCGAGCGAAGCCGGGAAGAACTTTTTGTCATTCTGAGCGCAGCGAAGAATCTATTCAGATGATTTTAAGATTGTAATAGGGATTCGATGCGGCTCCTCAGGAATGCCAGGAAGTCGGGATCCTCGTGCTTGTGCAGATGGTAGGTCCTTATGATGTCCAGGGCCGAGTAGGGGAGCAGGCTCCGCGTGAAGGTCTCCACGTCTTCGGTTCCTGTGTAGGCGCGGGCAAACGCATCCCAGAACGCGAGCATCTGCTCCCGGGTCATGTGGGTGAGTTCCTGCACCTTGGGGATGTTGCTGTCCTCCACCATCATCTTGTACAGGTGGGCAAGGTCCATCAGGTAGTAGCCCTGGCTTAGCCAGCCCAGGTCAATCCAGTAGTGCCGGCCCTGGGCCAGGATGAGGTTCCCGGGCTGGAAGTCTCCGTGGAGGCACGTTCCCGTTTCCGGCATATCGGCCACCACCTCCTCCAGCAGCTTCTTCCGCGCACCGCTCACCAGCGGCGTGCTCTCCAGCGCCTTCGAGAGGATCTCCTTCATCGGCCGGACATACTCGTTCGTCGCGATGGGCGTATTGTGCAGGGTATGGCCGCAACGGGCCATCAGACGGGCCAGCTCGGAAATGCGATGAGGCTCGTCCGCGCACATCCGTGCGATGGATTTCTTGCCGATGATCATCTCCGCCAGGTACCCGTGGTCCTCCCCGTCCCGCACGATCTCATACACCTGAGGGACCGGAAGGCCCGTCTCATAGGCCGTCCTGGCCGCGTAGAACTCCTGCTCCACTGCATCGGCCCGTCCCATTTCCCGCCTGACGATTTTGAGCATGACCCCCGGGTGGAAAGAAGAGGCATAGGCCTGCCCATTGTAGCCCTCGCCCATTAGCGTCCACTCCCGGAGCTCGATCTGTGGATAGTTTTTCATATGTTATGTTTTTATCGGTGTGAAGATAAGCAGATTCTTGTAAAATGCCAAAGAATTCAAAATGATTGGGATATCATTTATGATTTTGTTAAATTTGCGTTTCACCTGATTCGTAATACTTTGTCGTTTATGACTGGCAGATGCTTATACATCTCGACGTTCAAGGGTTTTCTGGAAGAGAATCCACTGGCCGTACTTGGCGCTCTCCATAATAATTACCATGGAGAAGCGCTTACCACAACTGATGAGGCGTGGAAGGGGGAGATTGATATCTTACGGTGACGGGACGTTTGAGTATTTGAAAAGTCTGGGCATTAAGGAATTGTAAGTGATTTAATATGAGCGATATCGAGCAACTTATTGGTGAATTGCGCCGTTTTAATGAAGAACGGGACTGGGACCAGTTCCACAACGGAAAGGACTTGGCTATCGGCCTTTCTGTTGAGGCGTCAGAGTTGTTGGAGGCTTTCCTTTGGAAGTCTCCGGAAGATGTGAATCCCGATAAGATTCGGGAAGAATTGGCCGATGTGCTGAATTACGCCTTCCAGATGGCCGACAAGTATAATCTTGATATCAAGGAAATTATGCTGGAAAAGATCCGTAAGAATGCGGCGAAGTATCCGGTAGAGAAGGCTAAAGGTAGTGCAAAAAAGTATAATGAGTTATAGTATGAGCAGCGATTCAGTTGTCATAAAAGACTATCCTTTTCCTGGAGCAGAACAGGCAGTGGCCAATAGTACTCATGGCACCAATTGGCCAGTTGTCTATCTGATTTATAATGATTGCGAAGTGTATGTAGGAGAAACCACTAGCGCTTATGTCAGATATAGTCAACATGCTAGTCCAAACGGAAATTACTATGAGGATAGAAAACGCTTGAACAAAATTTCCATCATTTTTGATGACTTATTCAACAAATCGGCTATCCTTGATATTGAGCAGAATCTCATTCATTTACTTGAGGCTGATGCTGCTATCCAGAAAGAGAATGGTGGCTGTGGACGTATACTTCAGAATAGAAACGCAGGACAATCGTACGCCCATGACTACTATAACAGAACCATATATCAAGCTAAAGTTGAGGAGATTTGGAACCAACTACTAAAGCGCAAGTTCGTATCCAACTCTTTTTTAAGCATCAAGAACTCCGATCTCTTTAAATATTCTCCTTATACTAGCCTTACCGCTGAGCAAGAACTGGTTTGTCGGGATGTTCTTAGAAACATTATTAATTGTCTCGATTCTGGAAAAAAAGGGATGGCTGTTATAAAAGGTACTGCTGGGACCGGCAAATCCTTGGTACTGATTAATATGATCATGACTCTCCTACGGAGCAGTTATATCAAGTATAACTATGACTTTGAAACAGATTCTGAAGATGATCTAGATGAACGCTTTGCCCTGCATGCTGAACTCGAGAGGTTCTACGAGGATTTGAAGAATAAAACCGGTAAAGATAGCCTTAAGATAGGCTTTGTGGTTCCGATGTCCTCCATACGTTCTACTTTCCAGATGGTCTTCAAATGTGCCGGCAAATCTACTAAGGGGATGAAAGCTAATATGGTTATCGGTCCCAATGCCGTCGCAAAAGAGGAGTATGACATAGTTTTTGTTGACGAATCGCATCGGCTTAAGCGTAGGGTCTCTATGTCAGGTACAGAAATGGCGGCGTTTGACAATTGTTGCAAAAATCTTGGCCTTGACCCTTATAAAGCGGATCAGTTGGATTTTCTTCTGAAGAAAAGCAAGTACCAAGTGCTTGTCTATGATGAAAAACAGAGCATTAAGCCTACAGATATTCCGGCTGAAATAATGAGCCGGAAAATTGCTCAAAACGTCACTATTACCAGGGAACTTCGTTCTCAAATGAGGTGTCAGGCCGGTGGAGACTTCCTTCAGTACATTGATGACATATTCAATTTGAAGAATCCTGCGAGAAAGTCTTTTGGTAAGTACGAATTTAAACTATACGATGATCCTAATGAGATGATAGATTTCATCGTCCGAATGGACACGAAAGAGTCACTTTGCCGCACTCTTGCTGGTTACTCATGGGAGTGGGTTTCTGCCAAGGATAAGAATGTTCCGGATATTGAACTGAATGGAAAAAAATATTTTTGGAATAAAACCAGTAGCCGTTGGATCCTTAACAGTGCTCCGGATGAAATAGGTTGTGTTCATACTTCGCAGGGCTATGACCTGAATCGCGTAGCTGTAATATTTGGTCGCGAAATAGACTACGACCCTGCGAAAAAGTCAATAACAATAGATAGAAGCAAATTCTATGATTCTAAAGTAAAGCAACAAACCACGGACGCGCAGTTGAAGACATTCATTTTAAATGCATACAAAGTTATGCTTGTTCGTGGCATCAAAGGCTGCTACGTGTATGCCTGCAATAAGAACTTGAGGGACTTTCTAAAAAAATACATTCCATAGAAGTGCTATTAATCTTCTATGATTAAGTGGGCTATTGTATTTAGAATGGAATTAATAAGATGTATGTTGAGGAAGCAAGAGGCTTACTGCAGAGAACATAATATCCCATTCTAATATGGCTACGGCACTAGAATCGAGAGATTGTTTGGAAGAACTTTTCGCCTGGGACAAGTAATTGAATTAAAGAGTATTATAACTTGCCGCAAATAAAACAAATCATATTCCTCAGGGATAAGTCTGGAGTGTTCAAACTCCGTGAGGATATAAAGTCTTTTGGCCTGGATTCACGTCGTAACCAGTACTACGTGCAGTTCGCCAAGGGCGATAAATATTTGTACTACAATCCTTCAAATGTTGACGTGGCGCAATATACCAGGCAGTTGGAACCACCCTTCCGTGTCACTCGTAAGACAGACGGCGAGGTCTTCTTCCACGTTTTAGGCGTAAGAGTGTTTGAAGGCCGCTGCAACACGGCCTATCGGATTATATACGAAAATGGTTCCGGAAAAAGTTACCCGGCCAGCTACTTATCCATCGAAGAGCATATTGACGACAAGCGGTCCATTAACGTCTGGGAATACCTGAACGAAGTAGCCAGGTATAACGTCATCCCGGTTGATGATGATAAGACAGTCAGCCTGGCGGACAAGTATGCGAAGATGGACTTTGTAACCAAAGACTCTCTCCTCGAATCCTATCTCAATATTGAGACTCAAAGAAAGCCATCCACGGTTAAAAGCACCCCGATTTTCCCTTTTGGTTGCAACCGGAGTCAGTATAAAGCAGTCAGGAATGCCTTGGAGAACAATCTTAGTGTTATCCAAGGACCTCCCGGAACTGGAAAGACGCAGACCATCCTCAACATTCTGGCCAATCTTCTGCTTGAAGGGAAGACAATGGAGATTGTCTCCAATAACAACTCAGCAGTTGAGAATGTAAGAGAAAAGCTAGAATCTTTCGGCCTTGATTTCCTTTGCGCTCAGCTTGGACGCGCCAGTAATAGGAAAGATTTTATAGAAAAGCAGACCGGGAACTATCCCGCCATGGCGTCTTGGAAACTGGAGAATGCGAAACATATTCATCAAGAAGCAATTAATCTTTCCCGGGAACTTCAACATGTATTTGAGTGCCAGGAAAAGTTAGCCGTGTACTCTCGGGAATTGGCCGATTACAAGATTCAGGTAGAACGCTTCCCCAGGATATTTGAAAGCAAAAGAAAGTGGCCCGTCAAGACGCTTGAGAAGTACTTTTTCCTCGTGAATCGGGATCTGGAGCGTAAGCAGCGCTTATCCTGGTGGACAAGATTCAGGCTGAAATATCATCGGCTCCCTGCAACAGAAGAAGCCCCGGATGAAATCCAATACCTGCTTGTTACTGCTCGTGTTAAAGAGCTTGAGCAGCAATGTCAGTACTACGGTAAGATTGTGCAAGACGCCGATGCAAAGAATGAGCGGCTTAGGGAGATATCTATGCTTGTCTTTAAGGATTATCTATGCAGGAAATATGACTCGTCCCAAGCGCGGCCAGTCTTTGAGTCGGATGAAATTTTCTTGAAGACGAGGGCTTTTCTGCAAGAGTATCCGGTTGTTCTAAGCACGACATTCTCGGCCACATCAAATATAAATCATGCCTACAAGTTTGATTACCTGATAATGGACGAAGCCTCTCAGGTTGACATTGCTGCAGGAGCTCTTGCGTTGAGTTGCGCAAAAAACGCCGTTATCGTTGGTGATCTAAAGCAGTTGCCCAATGTGGTGGATGCCCGTACGGAGGAGATTGTCAGCTCCATCTTTACCAAATACGGCATCGCGGAGTCATATAGATACTCAACCAATAGTTTTCTCTCTTCACTGTGCTCGCTGTATCCGCAGATTCCACAGACACTTTTGCGTGAGCACTATCGCTGCGATCCGCTCATCATCGGCTTCTGTAGTAAGCAGTTTTACAACGGTGAACTCATCCCTATGAAAAAGGGTGGGGGAGAGTTCGCGCCGATCCGTGTAGTGAAAACCGTAGCGGGCAATCATGCGCGCGGAACCGTCAACCTTCGTCAGGTAGAGGCCATCACCCAGGAAATCCTTCCTGCACTGGAAGAGCGATTCACAGATATTGGCATCATAGCCCCGTACAATAACCAGGTGAATGCGCTGCACTCTGCCTTGGAAATATCCGGGAGGCACTATGTGACTGCCACCGTACACAAGTTTCAGGGTCGGGAGGATGATGCTATCATTCTCTCCACGGTGGATAATCAGGTTCGGGAATTCACGGATGACCCGCATCTGTTGAACGTGGCTGTTTCCAGGGCAAAGAAGCAGTTTACACTGGTTGTATCGGCAGAGGAACAACCGGATTCCAACATTCGGGATTTGATTGATTACATTGAGTATTATCAAGGGAGAAGCGAACAGAGCAAGATCTCGTCCATTTATGACCTGCTCTATGAGAACTACACACAGGATCTTCTCAACTTCTATAAAACGCACAAGCGGGTAGCTGAATTTGATTCGGAGAACCTCACTTACTGGGCTATCCATGATGTCATTAAGGAAAAGGGGCTCTCGCATTTAGAAATCCTGATGCATTACCCGCTTCGGCACCTGATAACAGACGCTTCCAACTTGTCACCCGAGCAGCGTACCTATGCTTCTCATTCGTGGACGCATCTGGATTTCCTTATCTACGATACTGTTACGCACAAAGCCAAGCTTGCCATCGAAGTGGATGGAACACAGTATCACAAAAAGGACTCGACTCAGGGGCACCGTGATATCCTAAAGGATGCCGTTCTGTCATCCATTGGCTTGCCTTTGTTGCGGCTTAGTACGGCTGGCTCCAACGAGAAGGAAAGAATCGCATCGGCTCTAATGTAGGTACGGTAAACAATTTGAGCTTTTCAAATACAATACGTATTTTTGCTGCGTATGGTCCCGGCCAATCATAGACCGCTGATTGATATCATGCCTTCGGAAGAGGCATGTGCTTATCGGCCCGGCTATTCCCAACGACAAGGACATTGACTCCCTTGTGGATGACAGACTTCAAGATCTTCTCTACAAATGAATAAGATTCTTTTATACTCACTTGCAGCAGTAATGATTATGGCTTGCGGAAACAACCCTAAGCAGGAGACGGCAGAGAGCCTCCGCGCAAAACCCTGGCAGGAAATAGCTCCTACGGAGATATCGCTCAATCCAGTGCAGATGATTGACAAAGACTGGATGGAGGTATCGGCCGGGAAGGAGGGGAATATGAACCTCATGACTATCTCCTGGGGTGGCATCGGCGAGCTCTGGGGCCGTCCGGTGTTCACCGTCTATGTCTCCACCAGCCGATACACGCACAAGTTCATGGAGGAAAATGACTACTTCACCGTTACGCATTTCCCCGAATCCATGCGCAATGAGCTGGCCTATCTTGGCTGCGTCTCCGGCAGAGATGAAGATAAGGTTGCCGGAGCCGGGCTCACCGTAGAGTTCACGGAACTGGGCAATCCCATCTATGCCGAGGCCGATCTTGCCATTGAATGCAAGAAGATCTATGCCCGGCAGTTCGACGCTTCACTCATGCCGGAAGAGCAGCGCGCATGGTACGAAAAAAGCGGCCTGGGGATTCACTACATGTACATCGGCGAGATTGTACATGTCTGGAAATAATAGCGACTGATACGCTCCTGCCCCTTGGCACTGGTGCACTTCTCCCTGCCACGGGTGCACCTGTAACCGCACTCGTGTACCAAAAGGGCCTGTTTCGTGCTCGAACCTACCAAAACCGGGCACTCGAGCACCAGAAGGGCCTGTTTTGTGCTCGAAGCGGCCAAAACCAGTGACTCGTGCACCAAAACACCCCATTTCGTGCTCGAACCAGCCAAAACTAAAACGCCCTGTTTCGTGCTCGAACCCCTCCAAACCACCCACTCGTGGATCAGAGGGGGTCATGCAATTCTGTATGTACACCGAAAGTGCTCTGCAAGGCCGATTTTCTGTACATACAGTTGCGGGAGGTGGCTCCTGGGGGCGATTGCGAATCTGTATGTACACCAAAACTGCACTGCAGGGCCGATTTTCTGTACATACAGTTGTGGGAAGTGGTGCTAGGGGGTGATTGTGCATCTGTATGTACAACGAAAGTGCTCTGAGAGGCTGTTTTTCTGTACATACAGTTGCAGCAGGGGCGGGGCATGAAGTTCAGCAGATAGATCCTTCGCTGCGCTCAGGATGACAAGTTTATGCGTGTGGTTACACGGAATCCTCTCCGGCAAGGTGTGTGTGCGGAACAGCTTCCAAAGTTGCTTCTGGGCTTGCCCTGGGCTGGAGGTCTGTGGGGGCGCCCGAGGGTATCGCCGCCCTCGGCATATAAGAGGGAGGGGCCCGCTGGCTGGCCGTTCACGCAGTGGACGAGCCAGACAGTGGGTATTCTAAGACTTTTGCAAGTCTTTTTTGAAAAAAGTGAAGAAAAGTATTCCCTTCGATTCAACGGAGTAGTTTGTGGATATTTATTGCGCTCATAGGGGCATCCCGCCCCTGGCCGCGCGG
>JAEEGI010018905.1_pt1 | contig 13954 bp, 9 predicted proteins | sample 8958751 | NCBI WGS metagenome assembly JAEEGI01 (sample SAMN16246545, study PRJNA631951) | gut metagenome | biome: gut microbiome; feature: rumen; material: KS-attached | host: Bos | place: Iran: Karaj | collected 2018-10
TTTCCAAGCTTCCAGACCTTTGAACATCAGCTTCTTATAGGCCTCCACGCCCGGCTGATCGAAGGGGTTCACGCCCTGCATATAGCCGGAGAGCGCGCAGCTGAGCTCGAAGAAAACCACCAGCTCGGCAAAGCCCTTTTCGTCCATGGCCTCCGCCTCCAACGTCAGGTTCGGCACTCCGCCCTCGATGTGTGCCTGCTTGACCGCGGCGCGGGCGATGGCGGCGATCTCGTTGAGATCGCGGCCGGCCAGATAGTTCAGACCGTCGCCGTCGGCGGGATCGGCGGGAACGGCATACGCGGCGCCATTGGTTCCGAAGGTGACGACCGTCTCCATCAGACAGCGGGGGCCGTCCTGGATGTACTGGCCCATGGAGTGCAGGTCGGCGTTATATTCCACGCTGGCGGGGTAAATGCCCAGCCCCTGCTTGCCCTCGCTCTCGCCGTAGAGCTGCTTCCACCACTCGGCCATCATACGGAAGCGAGGCTCATAGCAGGCGAGGATCTCCACGGTTTTGCCGCTGCGGTACAGGGCCTGACGGACGGAGGCATACTGCCAGCAGGGGTTTTCCTCCGAGCGCAGATCCATGTCCGCAAGGGCTTTTTTCGCGGCGATGACCATCGCGCGCACATCCTGTCCGGCCGCGGCAAGGGGAAGAAGGCCCACGGCGGAGAGAACGCTGTAGCGCCCGCCCACGTCGTCGGGAACCACGAAGCTCTCCCAGCCTGCGGCATCGGCGGCGGATTTGAGAGCGCCGCGCCGCGCGTCGGTGGTGGCAAAGATCCTCTCGGAGGCCTCCTTCTCGCCGTATTTGCGGATCAGAAGATCCTTGAAAATGCGGAAACCCACGGCAGGCTCCAGAGTGGTGCCGGACTTGGAGACCACGTTTACGCAGAAATCCCTGTCGCCCAGGCGCTCGAGAGTGTCGCGTACGGCCAGGGAGGAAAGCCCCGTGCCGGCGAACAGCAGTTCGACTCCGTCCCCTTTGCGGCCGAGGAGATCCCATGCGGCGCGCGCGCCGAGATAGGACCCGCCTATGCCGACCACGACCAGCGCGTCGCCCTTGGAACGGATCCTGGCCGCGGCGGCCTCGATGCGGGGAAGCTCGCCGGAGAGCATGCGGTCGGGCAGCTCAAGCCAGCCGGTAAAGTCCGCGCCGGCTCCGCTCCTCTCCGCGAGAGTGCGGTGGGCCTTTTCGCATTCAGCCCAGTCGGGGCCCTTGTCACCCCAGAATCCGGCCGCGCCGGACAGATCTACTTTTATCATGTCGGTTGATCCTCCTATAAAATATCTGTGAATATTGTACCCCCCGGACGGACCGGACGCAAGTACCTGCCCGAAAAAACGATTATGAATAGAGTGTGAATATGCATTTGCCGCCGGAACGGAAAATGCGCAGTTTATCAAGGTTTTGCACATTTTCCACAGAGTTTCCCACAGCATTTTTCCTCAGGAGAGGGCAAAAGTTATGCAATTATGTTTGACATAAGGCAATTTGCGGGAGAAATTATTCATTTTCGCGGACCGGCCGGCCGACGCCGCGGACGGGAAAATGCATAAATCGGACCGGCCGCGCGGGGCTCCCTTGACGTTCCGCGCCCCGGTGCGTATGATAGAGCAAAGGTACGGCCCGTCACCTTCGCAGGGAGGGACGAAGCTCGGCCTGCGCCCGGATGAGAGCCGAACAGAACCGTTCGCACTCCTCACGCGAGGTGTATCGGGAAAAACTCACGCGAAGCGCCCCGTCGATGACCCTGTCGGGCAGACCCATGGCCTCGAGCACGTGACTGCGCTTTCCGCGCTTGCAGGCGGAACTCTTGGAGACATAGATCTCCTCCCGCTCGAGCCAGTTCATCAGCACTTCACTGCGGTAGCCGGGCAGGGACAGCGAAAGGATATGCGGCGCTCCTCCGGGGATCACCACCAGATCCGGAAGCGAGGCGGAAAGGGTCCGTACACAGAATTCTCGCAGATCCGCCATGCGTTCCGACGACTCGGGGAGAGCCCGGGCGGCCTGCCCTGCGGCGGTGCCGAAGGCAGCGATGGCCGGCATAGGCTCGGTACCCGACCGCAGAGCGTTTTCCTGTCCTCCGCCACGGATCAGGGGCGGGAGCTTTACCCCTTCGCGTATATACAGCGCCCCGATCCCCTTGGGGGCATGGATCTTGTGGCCGCTCAGACTGATGAGATCGGCACCCAGCTCTTTGGCGGTGAAGGGCAGCTTTCCGTAGGCCTGGACCGCGTCGGTGTGCAGCAGAGCGGAGGATCCGGCAGCGCGGAGCGCGCGGGATACGCCCGCGATATCCGTGACAGCTCCGGTCTCATTGTTGACGAGCATCAGCGTTACGAGAACCGTGTCCTCTCTGAGCGCGGCGGAAACCGACTCCGGTGATACGGCACCGTCGGGACCCGGAGAGAGCGAAGTGATCTCCCAGCCTTCGTTTTCCAAAAACTCCAGCGATCGGCGCACGGCGTCGTGCTCGGTGCGGGAAGAGATGATATGCCGGCCCTTACGCGATTGGAGCCGCGCCGCGCCGCGGATGGCCCAGTTGTCGCTTTCGGTGCCGCCGGAGGTGAACACGATCTCACCGGGCCGGCAGCGCAGAGGCGCCGCGACCTGCCGGCGCGCCTCATCCAGCACAACCCGGGCGGCCCGCCCCTTGGCGTGGGTGGACCCGGGGTTGCCGTATTCTTCGCACATCATGCGCAGCGCCGCCTCCGCGGCCTCGGGAGAGACCCGGGTGGTGGCGGCGTTGTCCAGATAGATCTCCATGTATTGTCTTCCTTTGAGGTGTTTTATGCGATACATTATAGCCACGCTTGGCTGCAAGGTCAACCAATATGAGTCCGAGGCCATGGAGCAGCTCCTGCAAAGCCGCGGCCACAGCCGCTGCGGCGACGGTGAGAGCGCCGACGCATTGATCGTGAATACCTGCGCCGTTACCGCCGAGGGGGAGCGAAAGGTACGTCAGACGGTGCGTCGGCTGCGGCGTCAGCATCCGGAGGCGCTGCTGGCGCTGTGCGGGTGCTTCTCGCAGGTGAATGAAGAAAGCGCCGCCGCTCTCGGCGCGGATGTGATCTTCGGCACCGGACACCGCAGGGAGTTTACGGAAGCGGTGGAGCGCGCCGTTGAGGAGCGGGCCGCTGTCCGTATGCTGGACGATCCGTTCCGGAGACGGGATTTCGAGGAACTGCCTGCCGGCGCGTATGAGGGACACGCGAGAGCTTATCTGAAGATCGAAGACGGCTGCGACAATTTCTGCTCCTACTGCATCATCCCCTATGCCCGGGGCAGGGTGCTCTCTCTGCCGGCCGACCGATGCGCGGAGGAGTGCGCGCGGCTCGCTTCGGCCGGCTACCGGGAGATCGTGGTGACCGGCATAGAGATCGCCTCCTGGGGTAAGGACAGAAAAGACGGCTCCTCGCTCATCGACGCGCTGGAGGCCATGTCCGCCGCCGCCCCGGAGGCGCGGCTTCATCTCGGCTCCCTGGAGCCCACCGTGGTGACGGAGGATTTCGTTTCACGCCTGAGTGCTCTCAATATCTGCCGCCATTTCCACCTGTCGCTGCAGTCCGGCTGCGACGCCACCCTGCGCCGCATGCGCAGAAAGTACGGTACGGAGGAATTCTTCGCGGTGACGGAACGGTTGCGTGCGGCGTTTCCGGGATGCTCGGTCACAACGGATCTGATCTGCGGGTTCCCCGGGGAGACGGAGGAGGAGTTTTCCGCCACCCTCGCGTTTATCGAAAAATGCGCCTTTTCGGCGATGCATATTTTCCCGTATTCCGTCCGCCCCGGAACGAAGGCGGCCTCCATGCCCGGCCAGGTGACAAGGGAAGAGAAGGCTGCCCGGTGCGAACGCGCCCGCGCGGTCTCCGACCGGATGCGGAGCGGGTACCTCGCCTCCCAAGCGGGCCGTGAGCTCTCCGTTTTGTTCGAGACGGAGGAGAACGGCGTATGCCGCGGCCACGCGGAAAACTACGCCGAGGTCGCCGTGCCGGGGCACGGTCTCAGAGGGCTTGTGAAAAAAGTCAAAATAACCGCCACAGACGGACAGATGCTTGTGGGCTGTGTACTTTGACAAAGCAAATCGAATGGGTATATAGTTATAGCAATATCTTTATATAACAGAAAGGAGAAGTCGGAACATGGATCGCAGAGAAGTATTCAATTTTTCCGCAGGACCGTCGGTGCTGCCGCAGAGCGTGCTGGAGAAAGCGGCGTCCGAGCTGGTGAACTATCACGGCACGGGTATGTCCGTTATGGAGATGAGCCATCGAAGTTCCGCCTTCATGGACATATTCGCGGACACCAAGGCCAAGCTCCGCGCGGCGCTGAAGGTGCCCGAGACACATGAGATCCTGTTTCTGCAGGGAGGCGCCTCGCTGCAGTTTTCCATGATACCCCTGAATCTTACGGCGGAGGGGGATCGTGCCGATTACGCCGTCACCGGAAACTTTGCCTCGATCGCGGCCAAGGAGGCCGGAAAGTACTGCGATGTCCATATCGCCTTTACGGGCGAGGCGGACAAATACGTTCACATTCCCGGTCAGGATGAGCTGAGCCTGTCCCCGGACGCGAAATACTTTTATTACTGCTCCAACAACACGATCTTCGGCACGGCCTGGAATTATGTGCCCGAGACCGGAGACGTGCCGCTGGTGTGCGACATGTCCTCGGAGATCCTGTCCCACCCGGTGGATATCTCCCGCTACGGGATCGCGTATGCCGGGGCGCAGAAGAACATGGCTCCCGCGGGCGTCACCGTTGTGATCATCGACAGGAACCTTGCCGGCCATGAGCGTAAGACCACACCGCTGATGCTCTCCTATCAGCGGATGATCGACAAGGATTCGATGTACAACACGCCCCCGTGCTATAATATCTATATGCTCGGTCTCGTGCTGGACTGGCTGAAAGAACAGGGCGGCCCGGAGGGAATGGAGCGCATCAAGCACGCCAAGGCAAAGCTCCTGTATGATTATCTGGACGACAGCAGCCTGTTCCGCGGCTGCGCCGAGAAGAGCAGCCGCAGCGATATGAACGTCACCTTCCGCACAGGAGACGACGCTTTGGACGCGGAATTCGTAAAATTCGCAGGAGCCAACGGGCTGCAGAACGTAAAAGGCCACCGTATCGCCGGCGGCATGCGGGCTTCCATTTACAACGCCATGCCCGTGGAAGGCGTGGAGAAGCTGGTGGAGGTCATGAAAGAATTCGAGGTGAACCATCATGTTTAAGATACAAACAAGGAACGCCATCGCCGAGAGCGGAACAGATCTGCTGAAGAAAGCCGGCTGCGAGGTCGGGCCCGATACCGCGGCGCCCGACGCGCTGCTGATCCGTTCGGCCAAACTGCACGACGAGACATTCAATGAGGAACTGCTGTGCATCGGCCGGGCGGGGATCGGTGTGGACAACATTCCTCTGGAGCGCTGCACCGAGGCGGGGATCGCGGTTTTCAACACCCCCGGAGCCAACGCCGATTCCGTGAAGGAACTGCTGATCTGCGCTCTGATCCTGGCCTCCCGCGACGTGATCGGATCCATCGAGTGGGTCAGGACCCTTGCCGGAGAGGGAGACAGGGTCTCCGCGCTGGTAGAGAAGGGAAAGAACGCTTTCGTGGGACCGGAGATCTCGGGGAAGCGGCTGGGCATCATCGGCCTGGGCGGCATCGGCTCCAAGGTGGCCAACGCCGCGCTGCAGATGGATATGGAAGTGTCGGGCTACGATCCTTATCTCTCCGTGGATTCGGCATGGAACCTTTCCAGCAAGGTAGAGCACGTCACCGATCTCGACGCGCTGTACCGCAGCTGTGACTACCTGATCATCCAGGTACACTCCACGAAGGAGACATACCATTATCTCAACGCCGACGCTTTCTCCAAGATGAAGCCCGGCATGCGCCTGCTCAATTTTGCCCGCGGCGAGCTGGTGGATGACGACGCCCTGCTGGCCGCTCTCGAAAGCGGCCGGGTGGCCCGTTACGTCACCGATTTTCCCAACGCGAAGCTGATCGGCGCCAAAAATGTGGTCGCCATGCCTCATATCGGCGCGTGCACTCCGGAAGCGGAGGAAAAATGCGCTCTGATGGCCGCACGTGAGATCCGTGACTATCTGGAGGACGGCAACATCACCAACAGCGTCAATCTCCCCGCGGCGTATCTCGACCGGCTGGGCGAGAGCAGACTGTGCCTGCTGCACGAAAACAAGCCCGGCATGCTCAATGCCTTCCTTGAGATCATAGCGCAGGACGGGATCAACGTGGAGCACATGCTCAACAAGGCCCGGGGAAGCCTGGCCTATACGATCTTCGATACGTCGCCCGCGCTCGACGCTGCCGCCGCGGACAAGATGCGCGCGATCCCCGGCGTACGGCGCGTTCGCCTGCTGAGCTGAAGAACGGGAGGAGACTCCTTCCGCCCGGATAATATTTTTGACATTTCATCCCCCCGAACGTTGAAAAACGGTCGGGGGAATGCTATACTAAAGCGGTTATAGCTTTATTTTCATTTACGGGAGGGAGTTCGGTTGACGCTGCCGGTCAAAAAGCGGTCCGCCGCGAAGCGGACCGATATCTCTGTGCTGGAGACTGCTCCCGAAACCGGTCTGTCGGCTGAAGAGGCTGCCGCCCGCGCCGAGGCAGGCTGGTCGAACCTTCCCGTAGAGCCGCCTACCCGTACCGTCGGACAGATCATCCGCTCCAACGTATTCACCTATTTCAACGCGATCTTTGTGCTGCTGGCGGCGGCGATGATCGCCGTACACTCGCAGATCACCAATATCCTGTTCATGGGTGTGGTCGTCATCAACGCGGCGATCGGCATCGTGCAGGAGCTCCGGAGCAAAAAAGCGCTTGATGAGCTGAATATACTCAGCTCTCCGAAAGCCGCGGTGATCCGTGGCGGCGAACTCACGGAAACGACCGTCGACCGGCTGGTGCGGGACGACGTGGTCGTTTTTTCCGCGGGGGACCAGGTATGCGCCGACGCGCTTGTTCTTACGGGCGAGTGCCTGGTCAACGAAGCTCTGGTCACCGGCGAGGCGGACGAGATCAAAAAGACGCCGGGCTCCGAGCTGCTCTCGGGCAGCTTTCTTGTGTCCGGAGAGTGCCGCGCCCGGCTCACGGCGGTGGGAGAGGATTCCTTTGTCAATCGTCTGACGCTGGAGGCCAAGCGCCAGAAAAAACCGAAGCTGCGCGGCATGATGCGTTCTCTGAGCGACCTGGTCAAATGGATCGGCATCGTGATCCTTCCCATGGGCGCGCTGCTGATCGTCAAGGAAGTCCGCTGGCTGGGCAGAGATCTGACCGCCGGCGTCACATCCACCGTGGGTGCTTTGGTGGGCATGATCCCCGAAGGGCTGTACCTTCTCACGAGTCTGGCTCTCGTGGCGGGCGTGATGCGTCTGGCCCGGAAAAAGACGATGTGCCGCCAGTTGGACTGCATAGAGACTCTGGCGCGGGTGGATACCCTGTGTGTGGACAAGACCGGTACCGTCACCGAAAACAAAATGGTGGTGGAGGATATCGTTCTTCTGTGCCCCGACCGTTTTGTTGCCGACGACGTGCGCATGATCATGGCTGATTACGTCCATGCCATGCAGTCGGACAACGACACCATGGCCGCGCTTCGCAAGTATTTCACCGGCAGCGTCAATCAGACGGCGATCGACGCACTCCCGTTCACCTCGGCGCGAAAATACGGAGGAGTCTCCTTCCATGAGGATGAGACTTATCTGCTCGGCGCTCCGGACGTCCTTCTGGGCGAGGGCGTGAGCATGTATTCCGAAGTCATAGACAGGTATTCCTCCCGGGGCTGCCGCGTGCTGCTGCTCACGCTTTACGACGGCAGGCTTTCCGATGAGGAGCTCACGGCCGAAAAGCTGCCCATAGCGCTGGTTCTCCTTTCCAACAAGATCCGCGCGGAGGCGCCGGAGACCTTCTCGTATTTTGCTTCGCAGGGAGTATCTGTCCGCGTTATTTCCGGGGACAATCCGCTGACCGTATCCGAGGTCGCCCGCCGCGCCGGAATTCCCGGGGCGGAGCGCTGGGTGGACGCGCGTACACTGACCACCGATGAGGAGATCGCCGAGGCAGCCGGGGATACGGTCGTTTTCGGACGCGTAACGCCCGATCAGAAGCGCCGCCTGGTCATCGCGCTCAAGCAGCAGGGGCACACGGTGGCCATGACCGGAGACGGCGTCAACGACGTGCTCGCCCTTAAGGAGGCGGACTGCTCCGTCGCCATGGCATCCGGAAGCGAGGTCGCCTGCCAGGTCAGCCAGCTCGTGCTGATGGAATCCGATTTTTCCGCCATGCCGTCGGTCGTCGCGGAAGGCCGCCGCGTGATCAACAATATTGAACGCAGCGCAGCGCTTTATCTGGTAAAGAACATCTTTTCCATCAGCCTGGCGCTGCTGAGTCTGCTGTTTACGCTTCCGTATCCGCTCGCCCCGGCTCAGCTCGGACTGGTGAATTCCTTCACCATCGGCATCCCTTCCTTCGTGCTGGCCATGGAGCCCAACCGCTCAAGGGTGCAGGGACGATTCCTGGTCAATGTCCTGCTGCGCGCGCTTCCCGCCGCGCTGACCGACCTGTTCCTGACCGAGGGCGTCATGCTGTTTTACCTTGCCGCGAAGATCCCCGACGGCGCCGTGAGCACGATATGCACGGGCGTCATGGGTGTCGTGGGAATGATGATGGTATTTCGAACCGCTCAGCCCATGAACAGGATGCATATCGCCATGATCGCCGGACTGAGTCTGAGCATGGTAGGGTGCTTCTTCTTCCTCAAGCCGGTGTTCAATCTGGTGCCGCTGGATTTTCTGAGCCATCTGGTGCTGGGTGTGTTCTCCCTTCTTGCCTGGCCGACGTTCCGGGTCATGGAGCTGCTGGTCGCCAGGGCGCGGCTTGGGGGCGTGTGGCTGCGAGACAAATTCCGAAAGCTGCGCGCGATCGAAGAAGACTGATCGAAAGGAAGTACGAAATTGAGTTTCTGGACGAACGTGGCGCTGACCTTCCTGGTCTCCATGGTCCCTGTGCTGGAGCTTCGCTTTGCGATTCCCTTCGGCGTCACGAGAGGACTGGGGCTGAAGGTCTCCATGGCCGTGTCCATCCTCGGGAACCTGGTCCCGGTACCGTTTATCATTGTTTTTATCAGGCGGGTATTTTCCTGGCTGCGCAGTAAAAACGAGTCCTTCAACAAAATGGTCTCGGGACTGGAGGCCAGAGCCGAAAGCAAGCGCCATATCGTGGTTCGGTACGCGTTCTGGGGGCTGGTGATCCTGGTGGCGATCCCGCTGCCCGGCACCGGAGCCTGGACCGGAGCGCTGGTGGCAGCCATGATGCGCATACGGCTGCGCCGCGCGTTTCCCGCCGTCGCTCTGGGCGTGGTGATCGCCGCATTCGTGGTTTCTGTGATCACCTACGGCGCCAGAATGGTATTCTGATCCTCCCGATAATAAACGCCTTCCGTTCCCGTTCGGGGAGGAAGGCGTATTCTTTTACGAAATACCGCCCCTGTGCATTCCTGCACGGGGGCGGTGGGCTTTTACGGTTATCTGCAGTAGTAGCCGGTGCCGTATCTGATGATCTCGTCGTTGAGCGTCATCATGGAGGAGAACATGTCCACGCTGGGATTGAAGATCACGCCCATCACGCCGATGTTCCCTCCGGGGCCGTATTTGTCGATGGTCTCGCGGACCTTCGCACGCAGCTCCTCCTCCGTGGGAGGCACGCCGGGAGTGACCCATTTGGCCTGCAGGTCCCAGCATCCGATGAAGGCCAGCCTGTCGCCGCATTCCTTCTGAAGGGATACGATGTCGTTCTCCGGCTGCACGATCTGCCATGCCTCAAAGCCCTCGTCGGCAAAGCAGGGAACCACCTGCTCGGGCTTTCCGCACACGTGCATATCGGGGATCATGCCGTAGGAACGCACCGCGTCGGACCAGCGCTTGTGCTCCGGTGCCACCAGCGCCTTATAGGTTTCCGGCGACAGAAACAGCCCCCGCTCATGGGCGAAATCGTCGTAGATAGTTACTACATCGGGGTCGTAATACTTTTTAATGTATTCGAGGGTGGTGATGCGGTAATCCACAATGGCGTGAAGCAGTTCGCCGCAGGCTTCGGGCTCCTCCACGAAAGCCATCAGCCCCTCCACCATGCTCATCAGGTCCACCAGACGCAGGAACGGACCGTTCCAGCAGCCGTAGTCGACTACCTGATTGTTCCGGTCCACGTTGGCCAGCTGAGCGTCGGCCTGCGCTTTCCAGTCGTATTTGGACACATCGGGGAAGCGCACATACTTTTTCCATTCCGTCACATCGGGCAGGACGATCTTGTCGGGGGAGGGAGTGCCTCCGCCGAAGCCGCTGGCCGTACGGGCCCACTCCATTCCGAACCAGTCCGGACCGCCCGCGCCGCCCGCGGGGCCGTTTTCAAATTCCTCCGCGTCGCCGCCTACGGACGCAATGTCGAAGAACGACGCGATGTGGTCGTGGCTCTGGTGATGGTAAATGGCCATCAGGTTGTCTTTTCGGTTCATCATAACGCAGTTTCCTCCTCCGATATGGCTCGGTTTTCCCTACCAATATACCCTGCCGTCTCCGGGAGCGCAATCCGCCGCGGAGCGGTATCTTTCGGAAGAAACCCTGCACTTTGCAGGGCGCACAGGAAAGAATGCCCGCCCCGGCTGTTTTTGGTGCGCGAAACACGTTTTCCTCCCCCATATCCTGAGTTATCATGGTGCTGTAAGGGGGGATCGTGAATGAAACTGCCTGTGTCCGTGATCGCCGAGGCGCTGGAACCGCTGGCCGTGTGGCGGATCAGCACGGCAGACTGCGGCCGCTGTTACGGATATCCCCGTCACTTTGACGGGGGATCGGCGCCGTCGGGCCACGCGGCGCTGCTCTCTCCCGGAAGCGTGCCTCCGGTCGGCGGGGATGCGCTGTCCGTCTGCACCGCTCCTTCGGACGATCCTGTCCCGGGAGCGGCGCTGATCCCGGACCGGGCCGTTGACGGCGCGCGTATCGAGCGGACGCTCTGCGCTCTTTTTGACCGGATGGAGAGCTGGGAAGAGGACCTTCTCGGCTGTTCTCCCGACCGTTCCGGCGTTCAGCGCATGCTGGAGATCAGTGCCCGGGCCATGAACGGGAGCCTGGGCCTGATCGACGAGAGCTATAACATGCCGGCATATACCGGTATGATGGCGCAGAGCCTGGGCCTGACCGGTGAAGAGGGAGCGAGGCGGCCGGACGACCTGCGGATCTCGGGCCTGGCCGACGACCCGCAGATCACGGCGGCGCGCTCGCTGCGGGGAGTGCGTCTCTATGACTCGCCCACTGCCGGGCCGGGAGAGGAGCTGTCGCTGTTCCGCAATCTGTTTCGGCCGGGCGAAAACCACTATTTCAACCGCCTTCTGTTCTTCAGAAGTCCGGCGCGTTATACCGAGCTGGACCGGTTTATGCTCGAACGTCTGGGGGAGCGTCTCGAGCCGATCATGCGCAGCCTGTCGACCTATTCCATGCCGGTGTCCCGGTACGCCGCGCTTCAGAGCCTTCTTCTTTCCGCGGCAGGATCGGACAGAGAACCGCCGGGGGATATATCCGCGGCGCTCGGGCCGCTCGGCTGGAGGCCGGAGGATCGCTGCCGCGTGCTGATTTTTCGTTCTTTGTATGAACGACGGGATCCCGGTATCAGCGAATACATCCTCCGGCGTCTGGAACAGCTTATCCCGGCGTCCTGCGGCGTCATGGACGGGGAGCGGCTGCTGCTGGTGATGAACGCCGGCCGCGCCGAAGTACCCTTCCGGGAAGTACGCGCCGGACTGGCGGAGTTCCTCCGCGAGAACATGTATAAAGCCGGCATCTCCGGAGAGGCGCCTTCCTTTGACCGGCTGCAAGGAGCGTATCGGCAGGCCGCCGCCGCCGTTCAACTGGGTTCACTGCGAAACCCCATGCACTGGTACTACCTCTTTGAGGATTATCTGAGTGATTACCTGCTTCGTAAGGCAGGAGAAGACATTCCCGCCGAAATGCTCATGCTCCCGGCGGTCGTGATCCTGCGGCGGCACGACGCCGCGCGGGGAACTCATTTCGTAGAAACACTGCGCGCTCTGTGTTCGGAGAATTTCAGCGTTACGCACGCGGCCCGGCGCCTTTACATACACAGGACCACCTTTCAGGACCGGATGGACCGCATCCGGGCGCTGACGGGCCTGGATCCTGAGGATGAAGAGACCCGATTTCTGCTGCAGTTCGGTTTTCGGCTGTGTGACGAACCCGGAACCGGGTCCGATGATTGGCAAAAATGACGAAATTTGTTATTTTTTGATATTTTTCCGCAAAATTATAAATAAAGGTATTGCAAAAATACCTCCCTTTGGAATACTATTATGTTAATTACTCATAGTGGGCGGAGTATGCCCCGTCTGTTTGTTTATATGATCTTACGATAAGGAGAAAGCCATGCAACGCAAAGTCCTGCTCCTGCTGATCTGCGCGGCGTTTCTGCTCCTTCCGGCGGGCTGCGCCGGCGGGCAGAGCACTGTCGGGGAGGAACCGACGGCGGCCCCGGCGGAGGAGACGCCGGCGCCTGCCGGAGACTATACCTACGCCGAGGCATATATGCGGTATCTGTCCGTGTGCAGCGCGCTGCGCGACACGGTGGACCGCCGGGTCGAGACCCACAACGCCATACTCAAAAGCAGGGATCCCGACAGCTACTACATGAATTCGGACTATCTGATGCTGGTTTATGTTCCGTTCTCCACCGCCTACCCCGCTCTCGGAAGCGCCCTCGGCAGGGATAACCGGACGGCTGCCGAAAACGCCCTGCGGGAAACCTTCCCTGACGCTGCGCTCACCCAACTCGATGAGGATAGCTGGCAGGCGGTCTACACCTATTTGGACAAGACCTCCGGAGAGGAGGTCCCGCGGCAGGGGAAATGCGTGTGGGAGTGCGACCGGGGAACCGGGGCCATCCGCGTGCGCGCCTGGCTGGACGGCGAGATGACGGAGTTCACGGAATTCGTGCCTCAGGGCAACGATATGTATCTGCTCTACACCATGACCGACAAAGCTCTCGTCCGCTTCACCGACGGAGAGGTCCCGGCGTTCTGGCACGCGCATCGTATCAGCGAGCCGCCCATGGATGCCTTCACGGGCGATATGCGTCCGTGCTCTCTTGAGGAAAAGGATTTCTATCCCTCCGCTTCGGCGGGCGTTTCCTGGATCACCGGAGACAAAGACGCGCAGTTTGTCCTGACACTGGAAAACAGCGTGATGACCTATACGGGCAAAATCGGCCAGGATATCCTGAACAAAGACGGCGAGCGAACCTCAGTCCAGTGGCTGGACATCGAGCCGATCACGCTGCTCGGATAAGGGTCATTTCTTAAGACCCGGACCACTACCGCCCGCTATCGGGCCGCACAAGGGAGAATCACGATGAAGAAACGACTGCTTTCCGCCGTAACGGCGCTTTGTCTGGCTGTCACGCTGCTTGCGGGGCTCGCGCCTTCCGCCCGCGCCGCCGACGATACGATCAAGGGGTATCTGGTGCCCTATACCGTCCAGGCGGGCGATACGATCTACGGCATCTGCCAGGCAAAGGGACTGAATTTTGACGCCAATCTGACCCGGATCGCCCACATCAACGGGCTCACCAATTTCAACTATATGGTGCCGGGAAAGGTGCTGTGGCTGCCCATGGACACAGCTCCCGAAAAGGCGGGGTATTATACGCTGCTGTCGCATACGCTCGTTTACGGCGAGACCCCGGCCGCACTGTGCCAGAGCTACGGCATCGATTACAACAAGAGCTACAATATGCTTTCCGCGCTCAATGACAATCTGGGCACCTTCATGGCCGGCCAGACCTTTGTTCTGCCGCTCTATTCCAACGCCTCCGCTACGGCCAAGCCCTCCGCGGAAGGAACCGCTTCCGGCCCGGCC
>JAEEGI010018907.1_pt1 | contig 13952 bp, 5 predicted proteins | sample 8958751 | NCBI WGS metagenome assembly JAEEGI01 (sample SAMN16246545, study PRJNA631951) | gut metagenome | biome: gut microbiome; feature: rumen; material: KS-attached | host: Bos | place: Iran: Karaj | collected 2018-10
TTGAAATCTGGGATGGCTTTTTTATATTTGGTCTCGCTACATGGTGGATGTAGCTCAATTGGTTAGAGTCCCAGATTGTGATTCTGGATGTTGCCGGTTCGAGTCCGGTCATCCACCCTTAAAAAGAAGCACTGCTTAACGCAGTGCTTCTTTTTTTATTTCCGCATACACAAAAGAAGGCGGCCCGGAGGCCGCCTTCTCAATTTTTCAGTCCTATCCGATTAGCGGACGACGACGCGCTTGGTCATCGTGCCCACGCGAACCAGGTAGCTACCGCGAGTAGCGACGCTGATGAGTTCGACGGAGTTCTGGACGAACTTCTTGGCAACCACGCGGCCCTGGAGGTCAAGCACGGTGAGTTCAGCACCGATGCGGGCACCAATCACCTGGAGCTGGCCGTTCTCGCTGAAGATGGAGAAGCCGGCAATAGCGCGGGTACCGCGGAGGGCAGTCACAGGATCGAAGCTAGCGACAATCTTCTTGTCTCCGAACTTGACGATGATCTTGTCACCGGAATCAAAGAGCTTGCCATTGACCTTCCAGCCGAGGAAGGTGCTATCCTTGGTGTCCTTGACCTTCGGGAGCTTGTATTCCACAGAGTCACCCTTGGCAACCACGATGGAATCAATGACCTTACCGCTCACGACAACCTTGATGGTATCGTATTCAACATCGGTGAAGATGGCCTTAGTCTTGATGTCAGCGATAACACTGTGAAGATCCTTGTCCCACTTGCTGAACAGCTTGCCAGCCTTTTCAGGAGCCTCCGGGCCCTGGGCGGAGAAGCTATGAGCAACCTTTTCGGTAGCGTACACAGTATCGTCCACATAGTAGGTAACAGTGTGGAGGACAAGTTCGCACTTGGCGCTCACAACGAGATCTTCGGTAGCGACAATCGTATCCGCGAGGGCTTCGCCGTTAACCGTGATGTCTTCGCAGACGAAGAATTCACCGCTGAGGCTATCAATCATAGACTTGAGACCGGTGAAGGACGTGTCCTTGATGACGTAGAAGCTCGTGTCAAGCGTAGAGATACCAACGTCGGCAGAGATGGTCACCTTCACGAGAGTATCGAACACGGCGTTGACAACCATGTTGGAATCAACATAGGTGAAGTCGGCATCCCAATCGCTGAAGCGGTAGCCTTCGAACACCGGCACGAGGCTATCCGGAGCGATAGCGGCAGTGCCGTAAGCGACGCGCTGGCTGTCAACGAGGACGGTGTCGAACGCGACGAACTTCACGTCGAATTCCTTAGCGAGGCAGACTGCCACGAGTTCAGAAACTTCGGAAGCGAGGAAGGTGGATTCGCTGAAGGTTTCACCACCGACAGTCCAATCGACGCAGGTGCTGTCTTCGGTAGACGGGAGTTCCGGAGTTTCAATGGTCGTGTCAGCCGGAACCGTGTCGCACTTGGTTTCTCCGAGGGCGACGAAGCAAACTTCAACAACCGCAGTCATCTTGGCGTTCACGGTGAGGTCAGACTGGACGTTCGTGAATTCCTTGTCCCAACCGTCGAAGCGGTAGCCTTCAAAGACCGGATCAGCCGGAGCAACAGCGCTGGAATCGAAGGCAACGCGCTGGCTGTCAACGAGGACCGTGTCGAACGCGACAAACTTCACGTCGAAGGCGTTGGCATGGCACTTGGCCACGAGTTCAGGAACTTCGGAAGCGAGGAAGGTAGAATCGCTGAAGGTTTCGCCACCGGCAGTCCATTCCGTGCAGGTGCTGTCTTCGTTGGACGGAACGTCCGGAGTCGTGATGGACGTATCGGCCGGAACAGTGTCGCACTTGGTTTCGCCGAGGGCGACGATGCAGTATTCAACAACCGCAGTCATCTTGGCATTCACGGTGAGGTCAGACTGGACGTTCGTGAATTCCTTGTCCCAACCGTCGAAGCGGTAGCCTTCGAACACCGGATCAGCCGGAGCAACAGCGCTGGAATCGAAGGCAACGCGCTGGCTGTCAACGAGGACCGTGTCGAACGCGACAAACTTCACGTCGAAGGCGTTGGCATGGCACTTGGCCAAGAGTTCAGGAACTTCGGAAGCGAGGAAGGTAGAATCGGTGAAGGTTTCACCATTAACAGTCCATTCCGTGCAGGTGCTGTCTTCGTTAGACGGGACAACCGGAGTCGGCATGGTAGAGTCAGCCGGAACATCTTCGCACTTGGTTTCGCCGAGAGCGATGACGCAAACCGTCGTCATCTTGGTCATGTTGGCGTTCACATTGAGAGCGGTAATCACGTACGAGAAGTCCTTATCCCAGTTTTCAAAGCGATAGCCTTCAACAACCGGATCGGCCGGAGCCTGAGCGGCAGTACCATAGGCAACGCTCTGGGAATCAATCATGTTATCGAGAACGAAGAACTTCACGTCGAGCTTGTTCACGGAGCACTTGGCTTCGAGAGTCGTCAGCTGAGCAATCGTCAGTTCGTCACCGGCATGGAGTTCAACTTCGCCATTCAACCAGGCATCGCAAGTGAGCGAGTCGCTGGAAGGCGGATTATCCGGGATAACAATCGTCGTATCCACAGGGACCGAGTCACACTTAGTGGTGTCAACCGTAACGAAGCAGACTTCAGTCATCGCAGTCAGGAGAGCGTGAATTTCCAGATTGGCCTTCACGTTCGTGAATTCCTTGTCCCAACCGTCAAAGCGGAAGCCTTCGACAACCGGATTGGCAGGAGCCTGAGCGTTAGCATTGAAAGCAACGGTCTGTTCGTCGTAGGTTGCGCCCTGGACATAGAACGTCACAGTGAAGGTCTTGGCAATCTTTTCGAACTGAGCAGTGTAAGTTGCAGTGTCAACAGCGGCAGTGAACGGCTTGTCCCAGCCAGTGAACTTGTAGGTTGCAGAATCCGTTTCGAGGTCAGCCGGAATTTCAGATTCATTTTCTTCGTCGTAGTAGAACGGGATGGAGCCCCTTTCGAAGAACTTCTTGTCCAGTACAACACCGTAGTCGGTAACGAAGGTGATTTCGAACATTTCGTTCAGCACGGCATTGTAGGTCACGCTACGAGTATAGAACTTATCCTGGGCCTGCTTGGAGGTGAGGACGTTACCATGATCGTCCTTCCAGCCCTTGAAGGTAGCGCCGGAGACCGTCGGATCGGTCACGGTGACTTCGGCAATCTTGCCCTTGACGGTCGTTGCTTCGAGAGTAACATGACCCTTAACAACGAACGTAATCTTGTAGTTGCCCTGGCAGCCAGTGAAGTCAAGCACCGGATAGTCACCCGGTTCATTCAGCCACACGAAGGTATAGTCAATCTTGCCGTTCTGAGTATTCAGGATATTAACAAAACCATCATTGGAATTCATGTCGGCAGTCGTCTTGCCCACGACAGTCGTAACCGCCGTATGGGAGCCCTGAGAGCCAACAGCGCTCGCATTCTTAAAGACCTGAGAGTCGTAATAGCAGTTTTCAACTTTAGAATAATCATTATGTTTGGTATTTTTGTTTTCAACCTTACCGATAACACCACCCACGACATCACCGGTAACGGAGTTAGTCGTGCTGAAGGAGTTCAACACCTGAGCCGTGTAGTTACCGGAAGTGTAGCGACTATCATTATCGAAATAGCTATAACCGACAACACCACCAGCAATACCAGAAACCCAGTATGTACCCGGAGCTGCAACAGAGCCATCGTTACGGCAGTTGTTGATGGAACCGTCCTTGTTGTAACCGACAATACCACCGGCATATGTCGTACCTGTCACAGAACCGAGGTTCTGGCAAACAGCGATACGGCCCGGAACGTGCGTGACATTAGATTCGATCGTTCTATAATGAGTGTTACCGACAATACCGCCAGCAGTTTTGCCGGATACAGCACCATAGTTGATGCTATTGCTGATTGCACCCGTGTTCGCGCCGGCAATACCGCCAGCCATGTGCGCACCCGATACCGTGGCATGGTTTTCGCAACCAGTCATCGTGCCGTAACCACCGTTACGACCGGCAATACCACCGGCACCGCCAAGTTCATCGGGATCCTTCGAAGAATTCACCTTCACAGATGCAGTCGTCTTGGCATTTTCAACGACACCGTAGTTCAAGCCAACGACGGCACCGGCATACTGCGACTCGGCCGTCACGGTGGAATTATCAATAGTGATGTTCTTGACAACACCCTGCTGGCCAATCACGCCAAAGAAGCCGGCGTAAGAATCATCGTTCCCAAAACCGGAATATTCAGCATTATGTAAAATCTTCATCTTGGAAATTGTCTTTCCATTGCCATCGAAAACGCCCTCGAAGGCCTTCGACTCAGACTGACCAATAGGCTTGAATTCTGCGTTACCGCAGTCGATGTCATTCATCACGATGACATTGACGACCTTGCCTTCACTGGTCCAGTCACGGACTTTATTCAAATCCGAGCACCGTGTAAGTTTTGCGTAATCTTTACCAAGTATAGTCGTATCTGCCAGAGAAAAAGCGAACGACGTTGATGCTAACACTAAAGAAAGTGCAGCAATAGCATGGATTGTTTTTTTCATCTTTTACCTTCTGAGGGTTAGTTTTGCGCAAAAATGTAATTTTTTCGTAATTTTGTTTCAAGGTTTGATTTTATGAAAAAAGTGTGATTTTTTTTACAGTGACGAAAATCACACTCTTTTTAAAGAATTGTAAATATTTTTTTACGAATTTACATCTTTACACACCCATTTTCCTTCATTTTTCTGGACAATTTGTCCATATCAACGCCATGAAAAAGGCCCGTTTTTACGGGTCATTTATTATAAATGTAAGAAGAATGAAAGCGTTTTTTCTCTACATGCTCCACCACAACCAAACACTCCCAACCCACACAAAAAGGCCCTGCATTTTTTTCGGCTACTTGTCGTGGATGGTAATATTTATTCTGGCCCGGAACAGGGAGCCTTCCGCGCCGAGATCGCGGTAATAATCAACAACCGCAAAGACCTCTGCCTCATAGCGGAATTTTTCGACTTCCTTCTCGAACCGGTAGAATGTCAGTTCGCCGTCATAATCCGATTCTGTATATTCCGTATATAGCATAGACTCAAGGTCGTCTATGGTGAGCGTCTCCTGGCTCTTCAGGGTAAAGCCGTGCGCTTCCATCATCAAGGCGTATTCATCGGCCTTGGCCTTGGCTTCATCGAAATAGTCATCATTACTAGCGCCGACACTAGAACCGAGTCGGGTATAAGCCTTCCAAGACGTCCACTTCGGGTTATCCGAATAGTACCTATAATAGTACTGCGTCGAATCTAAGATAAACTTCAGGTCTTCGGGGATTTCCCTGTACTTAGGAGAATCATAGTCCTTTTTAGTTTCCGTCGGAATCTCTTCGATACCCTCTTCACGGACTATCAGCTTCACGTAAAACATCTGTGACGGCATCGTGATACCAAACGTAGTCCAAACACGGACTTCGCCCTTCGTAATCACGAGCGTATAGACCTTGCCGCCAGACGTATTCACGTAAACATACGAATCCTCGGTATAATCGTTATCCAAAGAATCATTGGAATACACACCTTCATATTCAAAGCCCTTTCCCGCAGCCTCGTTTATCAGTTCCGTCGCAATGGAATCACAAGTACCCCCAAGTGCACGAGACTGGCCCCGCCACATAATCTGTGCCCCTTCCGCATACTCGGTGTATTCCGTCTTCTTTTCAAGAAAATCTTCGACAAAGGCCAGCTCGTCGGGCAAGTCCGGCAAGGTATCCTTCTTCTGTTCTACAGAACTTGAAGAAGACGAAATAAACGGGTTATAGACAGAACTCGACGATGCGGCGATCGATATCGGAAAATCATCAAACCCTTCCTTCATCTCAAATATAGCGACATCGAACATGAAGGCCCCATAGCCAGCCCCTGCCGGAGACAAAGTCTTTGTCATTGCAATTTTATAGACTACATTATTCTTCTTTGCGGAGTAAATATAAGACAAGCTGTCACGGAACGAATGTAAATAGAACGATTTCAGCGAATCACTCAACATGGTCCTTTCAAAAACAAAGCCATTTTTGCCCAAAGAATCCACCAAAGCACTCTCGGCAGAATCTCTTGTCGTGGTATCATGGACATTTGCCCAAGATGCACATGTCCACACCTTTTGTTCTCCATCGCCATAAACCACCGGTCCCCTGACGGAACAGAACTCCTCCAGGAATTGAAGTTCCGAAGGAAGCACAGAATGCGAATCCTGCGAACCAGACGAACTTGGCTCAGGTTCATCGCCCGGAATATGCCAGCGGCCCTTTTCGCACACGAAGTACTCGTTGTACAGTTTGCTCAACTTGTTCACGTTGCGCTTGACTTCGCCTTCGCGTTTTTTGGTGCACTGACCGAGCCCGTAATTTTCCCACCAATAGTTCGTCACGTACTTTTCGAACTCGGGCACGGAATCCGCATACTTCCAATTCTCAACATTTTTTCGCACGTTCGCAAGCGTTCCCTTGAGGTCGGCATCGCATACCCAGTCTGCAATTACAGCCTTCGTGTCGGAATCTTCCCAGGCGCCACCTTCTGCAATCGCGATACTGAACTCGCCCATACGCTCGGTGAGGCCCGCAACATCCACATCCGCCTGCATCAAGACGCTGATAGCAAGCAAGGCAGCGTTCCCGTCGCCCGATTCAAAAATATTCAGGTCTTCGGATTCACCGAAATCACCCGCAATGTTGAACGCCGCAAGGATTTCTTCGTCCGCCTGCGCCTTTGCATCGGCAATAGGCTTTTTCTTCTCGGTCACAAGGTACATCACACGTTCGTATTCCAAATGTGTAAGCAGGTTGATATTCACCGTCTTGCGATTGCTGAGGTCGGTCAGCGCGCGGAGCGTCACCGTGCCCGTAGATTTTTTGCCCGTAATCTCGTCGCGGTAATAACCCGACGCCTCGAGAATGGCATACTGCGATTTGAGATCGATATCCTTGATGGCAAAGTCTCCCTTGTCGCTCTTGATGGAGCCCTTGAAACTCTTGCCCGTCTGCTTGAGCGTGATGCCGTCCAGCTCCTGCACCGTCACGGCAGAACCTGTGACAAACGGACCCTTCTGCGTAACGCCCGCCACTTCCCAGTCCGTGACTGCGGTGATGCCAGCATCGTCCGTAGTGCCACCCGCGACACTTTTGTCGTCGGAGCTGGAACATGCCGCCACAATTAACGACATCGAGACAAGTGCCCAAGCCGAGAACACCCCCATCCCTATTTTCTTTTGTACCATACTTTTCATTTTATTCCACTCCGTTCAGTTTAACATCTTTTTTTGTTGTAAATCTTTCGCTTAGCGGGAACAGTTGCACGTTCAGGCGGTACACCTGTTCCGTATCGTCGTCTGCCGAAGCGATTGCCACAATGCGGCGGCGGAAATCCGCAATTTCCTTTTTTATCTGTTCATAGGCCCGGTGCGTGATGCCCATGGTCACCCCGGACATGTCACGTTCCGAAAGCGGCAAGTCCATAGCCTTCACCGCAAACTCCCCCATCTGGCGCTGCATTTCGCGGGCAGCCACCGGCACGGCATCCACGGAGCCCATCGAGATGGACTTTTCCGTTTGCACATAGTTTCCATTCTTGTCTTTCTTTAGGAGGCCTGCCCTCATCAAAAAGTCCAACGTCTCAGAAACTTCCGTCGCAGATATTTTTTGTTTGCAGGCATGCGCCATCTCAAGAGGCCGCGCCCCCGGCATGTGCGGAGCAATCTCGCGCAGCACCGGATTTTTCCACGACTTGAAATAATCGAACTCTTCTTTCCCCAACACACGAACCTTGTGCGCCTGCGCCAGCGCACACCGTTCCTCGAAAGCGGCACGCTTCGCCGCGTCGCTCTTCGCGTGGGCGTAAGAGACCATCAATATGAAGTAAGTCTGTTCAAAACCAACAAGCCCCATGGCATTCGCGACAGAACCTGCGGAGCCGACACTCAAGTTCTTTTTGCCTTCGCAAACGTACTTCAAGAACACCGCCGAGGAGAAGCCTGCATTCCGGGCAAATTCTTGCCACGAAAATGCCGAGCAGCGCTTGCGTTCATCGTAGTAGTCTTGGATGTACTTGCGATAATCTGTATATTCAACGATTTCCTTCATGAGTATGAATATACCCTATTTCTTTAACACTAGAACATAAAATTTGCGTTTTTGAGCAAATTTTACCACTTTTCGCTAAATTTCAAAAATTTCGGCATTTTAGAACATGACCCGCATGTTCTGAGGACATGAAAAAGGGCCCGCACATGCGGGCCCCCAAAAAAAACGTTCATCTCTTTCCTAGTCTTTTACGCAACGGACACTTTGTCCATAATATTTGGAATTCTGATACGTATAAGAATTGGTATAAAGGTTGTTTATGTTGAAATACCTACCATCATCAGCATCCTCTTCGGTGGAACTCCAGTAATAGACATTCGACCCCACCTTTTCCCAACTCGTTGCAGAGATTTTTCTTCCGGTCGGGAGTGCGGCAAAGCCGTAAAGATCCGTACCGTTATTATTAGGCGTTCCGGCATAGTTCCACCCAGTCAAAGCCTTGAGCGGTTCGCCAGCTACAGCGGCAGGCCCCATAGCCACGCTCAACAGGCCCCATTCATGGATTGAAGGCAAATGCCAACCTTCAGGACAAATTCCCCGTATGACAATACTATCAAGTTCACATTCCTCGCCATAACCGCAAGTCATCGGATTTACAGTATCAGCGGCCAGCGCAACCGAGTCAATCGCAGCCGCCCAAGTGTAATACCGGCCACCCACTTCGCAATTCTTTTCATCATCATTGTAGCACCAGTTTCGGCCAATCAAACTCGGCGTCGTGGCGCTATCGGCATAGTTCAGGTTTTCCGCCATCCACACCTGCGAATAATTCGAGTCTGGCACTTCAATTTTCACGACCTTGTAAACTTTCTTGTCGCGCGGGTCAATCATCGAATCGTATTTGATTTTCGGATTCAGGCGTGCTTCCTTAGGCACATCCCAGCTCCATCCTTCGGTATCACTAGAACTTGAAGAAGGTCTTACCGGTGCAGTCGAAGGATCCCCTTTAACGCAACGGACACTTTGTCCATAAGACTTGCTATTCTGATAGATATAAGAATTGGTATAAATGTTGTTTATATTCAAATACCGGCCTTGATCGGCACTGTATTCGGTGGCGCTCCAGTAATAAACATCCGAGCCCACCTTTTGCCAACTAGTTGCAGAAATTTTTCTTCCGGTCGGGAGTGCGGCAAAGCCGTAAAGATCCGTACCGTTATTGTCAGGCGTTCCGGCGTAGTCCCACCCGGTCAAGGCCTTGAGTGGCTCGCCAGCTACGCCGCCAGTTCCTAACGCCACGCTCAACAACCCCCATTCATAGATTGACGGCAAATGCCAGCCATCAGGACAAATTCCCTGCACAGCGCGATCAAGTCCGCACTTTTTACCATAGCCGCAAACCAACGGTTCCTTCGGATCGTTCGCCAAAGCAACAGAGTCAATTGCTGCAGCCCAGGTGTAATAACGGCCACTCACCTCGCAATTCTTTTCATCATCATTGTAGCACCAGTTGCTGCCCTTCAAGCTTGGAGTCTTGACGCTATCGGCATAGTTCAAGTTTTCAGCCATCCACACCTGCGAATAATTCGTATCGGGCACATCAATTTTCACGACCTTGTAAACTTTCTTGTCGCGCGGGTCGACCATCGAGTCGTATTTTATTTTCGGATTCAGGCGAGCTTCCTTGGGTACATCCCAGTTCCATCCATCAGCATCTACAGAACTGCTACTTAATTTTGCAGAGCTGCTGGATGACGCCGCAACAGGTTCGCCCATCACGCAACGAACGGACATCCCATCGCCCTTATCGTGGTCGAGCAGGCGTGCATTATCGTAGCCGTAGCACAAGTTCACGTAGCTCGCGCTATCGCTACTGTACTCTATAGAACTCCAGAAGTTCGCGTGATCTCCCACGTATTTGTAGTTTCCTTTGCTGTACCTGATACCAGCAGGCAACGCAGTGAACGAGTAATCATCAACGCCATTGCCGTCATTATTCCAGACGCTAGCGGACTTCAGATTATTGGCTGCTGTAGATTGTTCGCCGACCGCATCGATCAACGTTTCAAATTCATCTATTGTCGGCAGATGCCAGCCTTCAGGGCACGCTTTATTCGCGGCAGACCATGAGTAAAGACGGCCGTACTTTTTACAATATTTAGAGGAATCATTATAGCAGTAACTGCCGTTTGTTTTGAAGTTCAGGTTTTCTGCCATCCAAACCTGGTTGCCAATTTTTATAGTCCTGTAAACCTTGCCATCGCGGGAATCCGTCATTGTAGAATCGGCCCCAAACTTTTCTATGACCTTTTCAAATTCGGGGGATTCATCGTTATCGCCCCATTTTTCAATATTCTTTCGAATATCCTCGAACGTGCCGTCAGCCTCGGCGGCCGCTGCCCAATTTGCCATTTCCGTTTTTGTCTTTTCATCGTTCCATTCACCCGTCTCCGCAATAGACGAAGCGAAGTCATCCATACGGTCTGCCAGTTTCTTGGCATCCAAATCCGATTGCAACAGCACACTTGTCGCAAGGAGGGTCGCATTTCCATCGCCCTTTTCATAAATGTTCAAACCTTCAAACGATTCGAAAAGATTCAGCACGCCTAACGAAGCAAGAACTTCTTCTTCGGCCAGCAATTTCGCATTGGCAAAGGACATTTTATTTTTGGTGACAAGCATCATCACACGTTCGTACTCCAATTCCGTGAGTACGTTGATGTTCACAGACTTTCTTTTACTCAAATCCGTAATCGCATGGAGCGTCAACTTTTCCGAAGACTTCTTACCGGTAACTTCATTCATATAATAGCCCGACACCGTGAACAACGCACAAGACGCCGAGAGATTCACACTGTCAATGCCAAAGTCGCCCTTGTTGCTCTTGACTTTTCCCTTGAATTCCTCTTCTGTAAATTTCATCGTCTTGCAATCAATACCCTGTACAGTCACTGCAGAGCCCTTGACAAACGGACCCTTTTGCGCCAAGCCCGCGACATCTAAATTTTCAACAGCATAAAGGCCTTCGCTCTCTTCGCTCGTACCAGCAGCATCCTTGCTGTCGTCGGAACAAGCGGCCATAAAAATCATCCCGATTGCGAACACCGGCAGAATCCATTTTTTCATATTCAAGTCCTTTTTAACAAACATTCTTTATTCTCCTTTGTCCGGCGTCACCTGGACACTGTTTAAATTCTCTGTCAACGGGAAAAACTGAAAATTGAGCCTGCAAATCCTATCCGGTTGCTGCTCGTCGGCAACAATCGAAACGATTCTCTTGCGGCACAGCGCGATTTCTTCCACAACCTTCGCATAAGTCTCGGCAGTCACGCCCATCGTAATTCCGCTAAAATGGCGTTCTGAAATCGGCAACTTGCCAAGAGCATCGAGCGCAAACTCGCCCATCTGGCGCAAAAGCGAATGCACCGCAACAGCAACCACGTTCAAACGCCCTGTCGAAAGCGAACGATTCGTTTGGTGGTAATTGCCCTTGATATCACGCGTCAATAGTCCTGCCTTCACGAGAAAATGCAAGCTATCGCTCACATCCGCCGCAGAAATCGCGGGCCTACAAACTTTCGCAATCTCGTTCGGTTTTGCTCCCGGCATCGCGACGGCAAGCTCACGCACCACGGAATGTTTCCATGTTTCGTAAAAGGTGAACAAGTCACTCCCAAGAATTTTCACATGGTTCGCGGCGCTCAGCGCCTGCATTTCTTCGAAACACTTCTTCTTTTGTTCGTCCGTCTTGGCACTTTCGTAACGCACCATCAAAACAAAATAATCAAATTCAAAACCAACAAGACCCATCGCATGCGCAGTCTTTTTCGCACCTTCCTCACGCAAACGCGTTTTGCCGTCGCACACTAGTTTCAGATACGATCCTGAGGCAAATCCAGCATCTTTTGCGAACTTGCGCCACGTAAACGCGGAACTACGCTTGCGTTCCTGGTAATAATCCAGAACGTACTCGCGATAGTCCTTGTATTCTGTAACCGATTTCATCATGGTAGTAAAAATAGCTCATCTTTTTTAGGGATGCAACAATTTTTAAAAAACAAAAATGGCGTTTTTACGCAAATTTTGCAAATTATTCATTTAATAAAAATATTTTTCGCATTTTATAAAACAAAAATACAAAACCATAAAACAAAAGCGCCCCTGGCGCATTGCCGAGGGGCTCCTTTAGATTTTAACAAATTATTTATTTCACAGAAACACGTTGCATTCCGTTGCCGATGCGGACAAAGTATGTTCCTGCACGGTCTACCGGGATAGCAAAGCTCACGCCAGTGACAGGCCCCCTGCGGAGTACACGGCCCTGCATATCGAGAAGGGCATAGGAGCGAGCGTCGAACGCGCCAGACACACGAATGTCGCGCCCGACAACTTCCACGCTAAACTGCGGAACAACAGCAACCGTCGGCAAAGCACTCTTGCCCTTCTTGCTGGAACTGCTGGATTTTGTCGAAGAACCCGATTTCGCGCTGCTCGAGGATTTCGATTTGGAACTGGAGGATTTTATACTGCTCGAGGACCTTAGCACAGAACTGCTGCTGGGTGATTTCGCCGAACTAGAACTCGACTCTACGCTGCTCGAAGATGCCGGTTCAGACGAAGAACTAGACAATTCCTCGCTGCTCGAGCTATATTCCGGACACGCAGTATCCGATCTCACAAAGAACGCCCTGAAAAGAGTATCGCTTGCGACCACAATGGTTCGCACAGGATTATGATTTTCAGTATCATCTTCCCAATAACTAAAGCAATGACCCTCTTCGGTTACGGCCTTCAAAGTAATCTCTTCACCATACTTATAGCCTTTATCTTCATCAACCCCTTCGACCTTCCCGACCGAAGTATAGTAAGTCATGTATGTAGTTTGATCCACACGAAGGCCTATGGTACGGACCTTATAAAGATGCGGTTCCCACTTGGCATAGAAATCCAGGTCTCCAGTAGCATCCTCCGAAATTTCTTCAACAACATCACCATTAAATTTGGCGTTATCATACCATCCCAAAAAATCCATGTGCGGTGCAGTCACTTCGCTCTTGTAAGGCAGCATTTTAGAATATCCTGGGATATAGCAATCGTAATATTTGGCCGTATCACTCTTAATGGTATGGAATGTCACAGAACTCTTAGCACCATCTGCATTCTTGACTTCTCCCGAAAGCACCGGATGATCGTCCACGCCGACATTTTGCCCCCATATAGACCCTCCCCATCCATCATGCAGTAAAAGTGCAACAGCACCATTCCTCAGCAATTCAGCAGTCACGGGTTTCCCGAGGGTATCGTCTGGAGTCTGTGAAGCTAGCGAATCCAGGTAGTAGGAGTTTGTAACATCTACATATACTGCGTTCCCTATTCGAGCCTTACCATTCACAATGGGAGTCCATTGACGTGCAACAATCTTTCCCGCACTGTAGCTATTGCTGATATATGCCGCAGCAGCATAAGTAACCTGGCCGACTATTCCGCCAACGGGATCATCATAAATTGTGCTTCCTAGCACAAGTCCCAGATTGTAGCAATTATCAACCTCCAGCGTGCCACTTACGCCACCGACAATACCTCCAGCACTTTCCGCATAACCAACCACGGTAGACGTATTGTAGGAATTTTGAATATGCGTTATCAAGTAATCGGGTTCACTATCCAAGACCTTTCCGAGAATTCCACCGGCATACGCCAGGAACGAATAGAAGTACGAGCCGATGATTCCCACATTCTTGATGACAATAGGATCGTCTCCTGTTCCATAAGCAGAGCCAACAAAACCAATCCCCCTATCATAACTATATGTCAAAATATCTTCTTTGGCATACAAGCCCGAAATCGTATGCATGTTTCCATCGAAGATTCCGGCAAAGCTGTCCAACGGATTCCACTGCATAAAGCCTGCGGTATCCGCCATATTAAGCGAACCATCGGA
>JAEEGI010018915.1_pt1 | contig 13946 bp, 13 predicted proteins | sample 8958751 | NCBI WGS metagenome assembly JAEEGI01 (sample SAMN16246545, study PRJNA631951) | gut metagenome | biome: gut microbiome; feature: rumen; material: KS-attached | host: Bos | place: Iran: Karaj | collected 2018-10
TGCGGGCAAATATTGAAACGCGCGGACATCCGTGCTATAATGAAAAAAATCCGACAAACAGGAGAAACGACATGGGCTTTTTTGACAATCTGTTCGGCAAAGGCAAGAGCTTTTCCGACCGCATGCGGTATGTGGACGACTTTCGGATCGAGGAATACCGCGACGCAAAGGGAAAGGTCCGCAAGAAAGCAATCTATACCGGTGCATGGACCGTGTTCCGGGATACCGGCAAAAAGACGCTTGCCGTGCTGATCGGTTCTGCGGCGCTTGCAACGGCCTCGGCGGTGCTGCTGACCACGGGGGCTTTGCAGACACATGCGTTCAGCGGCAATCTGGTCGTGATGATTCCGCTGTGCATCGCGCTGTTTCCGATGCTTTATCTGCTGTTCGGCGCTGCTTCGCTGCCGTATCGCAGGCGTCCGATGCGCCGTGATCAGTACATGCACGGCATCACGCGCATGCAGCGTTCCTCCGTTGCGGTTCTCATCTTCATCACCGTGGGTGTAATCGCATGCTTTGTGTTCCGTTTCCTGGAAAAGGACTGGCTGTTCCTGAAGGGCGATCGGCGCTTCTTGATTTTCACCGTTCTCAGCGCGCTCTGCGCTGCGGGTATTCTGCTTTTGCTCGGCGCGTTGGATACGGTTGAGCAGCCGAACGGGACCTATCGGGAGGACTGACTTTTGCGAAAACCGGTATGATTGGGATGCTTATATAATATAATGAAGCAATGTAAATCTTGCGCTTTTTTTTCGGAACACCTTGACAATATTGTAAACTATTTGTATAATTAGTGCGTAATGTAGAGGCATAGGTATTTATACTTCAAGTATTTATACATAACCACTGCACAAAAACAAAGTAGGAGGAAAACAAAATGAAGAAGCTCACAGCATTGTTGCTCGCTCTGCTCATGGTTCTCGCGATCGTTGCCTGCACGGGCACGACGCCGGCGCCCGTTGAAGAAACGCCGACCGAGAAGCCGGTGGAAGCGACAGCAAAGCCCGATGAACCCGCTCCCGCAACCGACGAGCCCGTTGTTGTCACGGCTGATGACGTCGTCAACTCTCCGGAGTTCGAAGCTATGACGCTCGGTGCCAAGGAGTACGGCAAGGACTATCAGTCTCTGTATGAAGTTGTCAAGGCAGAGATGCCTGACTTCACCATTGACGTGATCACCGAAGATCCGGACACCGGCTTCGCGTACATCACCTACAACGGCGAAGAGCATCTGCTCGGTCTCGACTTCCTGACGATGGCGATGGTTTACAACTGCACGCCGACCGCAACGTATCCGACTGAAGAGGATGTGTATGCGGCATGGTGGAGATTGTACATCACCCGTTGGAACTACCTGCTCCCCGAAGTCCCGCTGTACAGCAACGAGTACTACGATCTGTACAATGCAAAGATCAAGGGCGTCGAAGAGCATCCGACCAACCCGTTCTGGAGCGTTGCAAACGCGCTGATCGACTGGACCTCCGAGAAGGAAGACAATTCCATCATCATGGGTAACACCACCGAGCTCTCCGGCCAGTTCCGTTATGCGACGTTCGGCAAATCCTCCCCGGGTGCTTCCGATAACGACGTCGAAGGTCTGACCACCGGTCTCGAAACCGTCACCGCCACCAAGGAAGGCGGCTACGAGTGGAACGACACCGTTGTTGAATCTCACGAAGAGAAGCTCAACGAGGACGGCACCCTGACCTTCACGATCAAGATCAAGGACGACCTGAAGTTCTCCGACGGCAGCCCGGTCACCGCGAAGGATTACCTCGCGTTCTCCATGGCGTTCGGTTCCCCGGTCGGCACCGAGGCAGCTGCTCGTGCATCCAGCTATCGTACCGTTGTCGGTTGGCAGGGCGCATATGAGAAGTACACCGGTCCGGACAGCGAAGAAGGCACCAAGGAATTCGCAGGTCTCCACCTGATCGACGACCACACCTTCTCCGTAACCGTTACCAAGGACTACGCGAACTACTTCTATAAGATCACCTACGGCGGCTTCTCCGCGAACTATGCGGCGGCATGGCTCGGCGAAGGCGTTGAGATCAAGGACGACGGCAACGGCTGCTACCTGTCTGACGAGTTCTATGCAAAGGACGAAGAAGGCAAGTACATCCAGGCTGCTGCTATCAAAAAGCTCTGCACGGATACCTCTGAAGAAAACTATGCGGCATATCCGTGGTCCGGTCCGTATTGCGTCAAATCCTTCGACAATACCGACTCTTCCGCAGTCCTTGTGAGAAACGAGTACTTCAAGGGCAACTATGAAGGCGCAACTCCGAGCATCGATAAGGTTATCTACAAGAAGATCGTTGCCGCAACCCAGCTCGAAGACTTCAAGGCCGGCGGTCTTGACGTTATCGCAGCAATCACCGGCGGCGCAGCAACCGACGAAGCTCTGAAGGCGGCTGACGAATCCAACGGCGCATATGTCTACACGCATTACAGCCGCGCAGGTTACGGCAAGCTCGGCTTCCGTGCTGACTTCGGTCCTGCTCAGTTCCGCTCCGTCCGTGCGGCGATCGCTCTCTGCATGGATCGTGCACAGTTCGCGAAGGACTTCACCGGCGGTTACGGCGGTGTTGTTGACGGTCCGTACTACACCGGTTCCTGGATGTACAAAGAAGCTGTCAAGCAGGGCATGCTCCTTGAATCCTATGCAACCAGCGCCGACGCGGCAATCGCAGTCCTCGAAGAGGATGGCTGGGTATGGAATGCCGACGGTACTCCGTACGAAGGCACCGGCGTCCGCTATAAGGCGATCCCGGCAGATGCAATTCAGGAGAAGGATAAGACCTATCATTCTGTTGACAACGCATACAAAGTAGAAGAAGTCAACGGTGTCTACCTGATGCCGCTCGTGATCAACTGGTACGGCACCACGCCGAACGAGTTCACCGACCTTCTGCAGACCGGTTTCCGTGAGAATGCAAACGTTGAGAGAGTCGGCATGAAGGTTTACAACACCCTCGGCGACTTCGCTCCGATGCTTGACGAGCTCTATGAGGCGGCAGTTTACGGCTTCTATGCCGGCACGCCGCTGTACTGCGCGTTCAACTTCGCAACCGGCTTCAACAGCGCGGCTTACGATTTCTCCTGGAATATGACGATTGATCCTACGCTCTATGATGATTATTCGCAATATTACATCAAGGACTTCGCGGATATCTGCTACCTTGGCTGATTCGCAAGCTGACTTGTAAGCTGTAACACAAACCCGCATCCGGCGGCGGTCGCCGCCGGATGCTTTTCTTTCAACCGGACTTTTTTCATTTGCATTTGTCAAGCGATTTGTCGATAATTCGTCGAAAAAAGCTTGTTTCTACAAACCCAAGAAGCAAAAGGAGCATCCCATGGGAAGATACATTGCCAAGAGATTGTTGTACATGATCTTCGTGTTCTTTCTGCTCACCTTCATTCTGTTCTTGCTGTATCAGATGATGCCGGCAAACCGCGCGTATACGGACGCCCGCAACGAGATACAAACAATGAAGAATCTGACGGAGGAGGAGAAGGCAACCAAATTTGACGAGCTCTATCTGAAGTATAAGCGTATGTACGGTACCGATACCGACAATAAGCTGGTGCTGTACTTGAGATGGCTCGGTCTTTATCCGTTCTATGACGGGCATTTTTCCGGCATCTTTGAGGGGGATTTCGGTTTTTCATACGACTATAACCTGCCGGTTGTCAAGGTCGTTCCTTCGCATATGAGAAACTCGTTCCTGATCGGCATCATCACCGAGGTTGCCGTTCTCGGCGTAACGATCCCGCTCGGCATCAAGTGCGCGGTGAAGAAAAACAGCAGGTTTGACCGCTTCACGCAGTTCTTTACGCTGATCGGTTTCTCCACACCGAGCTTCATTATTTACATCGTATTTATCGTATTTTTCTGTTCGATCCTGCACTGGTTCCCGGTCAGCGGCATGAAGACGCCGGGCAGCACGTACACGGGATGGAGAAACGCGGTTGACGTTTTGTGGCACGTCACGCTGCCGACGATCTGTCTGACGTTCAGTTCGCTGGCATCCATCACGCGTATCTGCCGCGCATCCATGATTGATGCATTGAGCTTGGACTGCATTCGCACGGCGCGCGCAAAAGGTCTGACGGAAAAAACCGTTGTTTACAGCCATGCATGGCGCAACGCTTTGATTCCGATGGTTTCCATCATCGTCGGCGGCTTCTTCAGCACGATCTCCGGCGCAATGATTCTGGAAACGATGTTCGGCTTCAAAGGAATGGGCCTGCTGTTTTTGAATGCGACGAGAACCGCGGACTATGACATGATCATGTTCCTCGAGGTAATCTACACGTTCATCGGCTTGTTTGCGAACCTCGTCATCGACCTCACATATGGTCTTGTTGACCCGCGCGTCCGCATCAGCAAGTAAGGGGGAAGAATCATGGAAAAGCAAAAGAAAGAAAACATCTTCCGTAAACTCCTTCGCTGGTTCGTACGCGGCTTCTTCGGTTTGAAATACGAAGAGAAGTGGTTCGGCAAGAGGGAAAAGGTACAGAAAGAAATCGTTTATAAAAACGGCGTTCCGGACGATTCCGAACTGATCGTCAGCCCGGGCCGTCAGATTTTCAACCGCTTCATGGAACGCAAGTTCGCGGTGATTTCCGTCGTCGTCGTTCTGATCATGTTTGCGGTCGTGTTCATCATGCCGCACTTCATGACGAAATATTATGATGCGTTCACCGAGACGACGCAGAAGGACCTCCCGCCGACGATGTCCCTGATGAAGGTTCCGAAGGAACTGAAGAACAACATCAAGATGATCGACAGCTACGGCAGCTTCTCGGTCGGTCTTTCCAAGGACGGCAAGGTCTATATCTGGGGTATCGGCAAGCTCGGTGCAACCGGTCTGAACGTCAAGGATATTCCGGAAGAAGTGCAGAATGCCAAGATCGCGTATGTCGCAGCCGGTCAGGACCACGTCATCGCAATCGGCGAGGACGGCAAGTTCTACGGCTGGGGTTCTAACCGCTTCGGTCAGTTCGCAAACGACGAGAAGACCGAAGGCAACCCGAACCTTGAGCCGGTTCCGGATGTGGTTGTCAACGGCGAGCTTGACGTCGCGCATATCAAGAAGGTTGCGGCGGGCTTCCAGGCGTCCGCAATTCTGATGGACGACGGCACGCTCTATATCTGGGGCAACAAGCAGGCGTATGCCAACATGGATTCGTTTGTCGGCAGGGACAACATCCTCGACATCGACTTCACGCTGAATAACGTCGTCGGTCTCGATACGCGTCAGACGAGCGTCGTTACCGGCAAGAAGGGTCTGTATGACATGGCGCGTACGACGATCAACGGCACGAAGGCAGTCAAGATGAAGGACTTCCTGAACGGCAGAAAGATCGTTGAGATCCGTGCAACCACGATCAACGTCTGCATGCTGCTTGACGACGGCACCGTTGCGCTGACGGGCGACTTCCAGCTCGACAACGTTGAGGTCCCGACCCTTGCGGAAGGCGAATACCTCATCGATATCGAAGCGGGCGCGTACCACTACACTGCGCTTTCCAACCTCGGTCATGTTTACTCGTTCGGCGGCGACCACTACTATCAGGCGGAAGCTCCGGTCGTAAACGGCGCAAAAAAGATCTTTGCAGGTGCGTTCCAGAGCTATGCGATCGACGAGAACGGCAAGCTGCTGGATAACTGGGGTCTCAAGGGCTATCTGTTCGGTACCGATGACCGCGGCGCGAACATCGCGGAGCGCGTTGTTGCCGGCGGACGTATCACGATGACGGTCGGCGCAATCGCCGTTATCATCGAGATCATCATCGGCGTTTCGATCGGCTTGATGGCCGGCTTCCTCGGCGGTTGGGTCGACATCTTCCTCATGCGTGTTGCGGAGGTCTTCAGTTCGATTCCTCTGTATCCGTTCATGCTGATCCTGAGCTCGCTCCTTGCGCAGGTTTCCATGACGACCGACCAGAGACTGTACATGATCATGGTTATCCTCGGTGTTCTCGGCTGGCCGGGCTTCGCGTACATCACGCGTGCACAGGTGCTGGTCGCCCGTGAATCCGAGTACGTCACCGCCGCGCAGGCAATGGGCGTTAAGGAAACCAGAATCGCGTTCAAGCACATTCTGCCGAACATCATCTCGGTTATCCTGGTCAACATGACGTTGAGCTTCGCGGCATCCATGCAGACGGAGACGTCGCTCTCCTTCCTCGGCTTCGGCGTCAACTACCCGCAGCCGAGCTGGGGCAACATGCTCTCCCGTGCAAGTAACGCAACCGCAGCAATCAACTTCTGGTGGCAGTGGGTATTCACCTCTGCGATCCTGATCTTCACAACGATCTGTATCAATACGATCGGCGATACGCTGCGCGACGTTATGGACCCGAAGTCCACGAACGATAAGTAAAGGAGGAACGTGCTATGCCTTTGTTGGAAGTTAAACATCTTCACACCTTCTTTACGACAAAGAAAGGTATTGTCAAAGCCGTCAACGATGTGTCCTACACGCTTGAGTCGGGCAAGACCATCGGTATCGTCGGCGAGTCCGGTTCCGGCAAATCCGTCTCCGCAATGAGCATTCTGCAGCTGCTTGACGGAAACGGCTATATCGAAAGCGGCGAGATTCTTCTGGAAGGGAAAGACCTCACGAAGTTCACCCTGAAACAGATGTATCACGTCCGCGGCAACGATATCTCCGTTATCTTCCAGGAACCGATGACGTCCCTGAACCCGGTCTTTTCCGTGGACAGACAGCTCTCCGAACCGTTCATGATCCACCAGGGAATGAACAAAAAAGAAGCGCACGAACACGCGCTGCAGATGCTGTACGACGTACAGATCCCGAATCCCGAGGTCGTCATCAAGCAGTATCCGCACCAGTTGTCCGGCGGTATGCGTCAGCGCGTCATGATCGCGATGGCGCTGGCCTGTAAGCCGAAGATCCTGATTGCCGACGAGCCGACGACCGCTCTGGACGTTACGATCCAGGCGCAGATTCTGAAGCTCATGAACGACCTGAAGGAATCGACGGGCACGGCCATCATCTTCATCACGCACGACCTCGGCGTTATCAACGAAATGGCGGACGACGTTGCGGTCATGTACTGCGGACAGGTCGTCGAGCATGCGCCGGTCGACGTCATCTTCCAGGGCAGCGGCGAATTCAGCCATCCGTACACGGAAGGTCTGATGAACTCGATCCCGCGCCTCGAGAACGAGAACGACCGTCTCGACCCGATTCCCGGCGTCGTACCGCATCCGCTCGCGCTGCCGAAGGGCTGCAAGTTCGGTCCGCGCTGCAAGTACTGCACGCAGAAGTGCGTTGAGGAAGAGCCGGAGCTTGTCAATGTAAAACCGAACCAGAAGATCAGATGCTTCTATCCTAACAAGGAGGAACGGAACAGTGCCGAACACCAAAAAATTACTGTCAATCACTAATCTGAAAAAGTACTTCCCGGTTGCGAAGTCCTCCATTTTCCAGAGGAAGCGTCTGTACGTTCGTGCAAACGAGGACATCACGATCGACATCTACGAAGGTGAGACCCTCGGTATCGTCGGCGAATCCGGCTGCGGAAAATCGACGCTCGGTCGTGTTCTTTTGCAGCTGTATCCGCAAACGGCGGGCTGCACGCTCTATTACGGCACCACATTGGATGAAATGACGCCGAAGTATGTCAGTGATACGATCAGAAAAGAAGGAAAGTATCGCAAGACTCTCGACAAGGCGATCGCAAAAGCGAACGAACTGAAAAAGAAGGTTGAGGAAGCGGGCGGTGAAGACGCCGCTGACTTCTATCTCCTCCAGGAATCCAATATCGCCAACTGCGAGGTGCAGACGCACCTGAGCAATATCGTCAAGATCCTCGGCGGTTTCTATGCGAAGGACGACCCCGAAGCGATGCATCTGATGCTGGAGATCTACAACGAGAACAGAAAGCGCAAAGCTCTCGTTGAAACCCGCAAGTCGCAGCAGGTCAACTTTGAGCACTATGCCGCGACGCTGGCCGAAGTCAAGCCGAGCAAGCAGGCATCGATCGAGGCGAAGAAGAAACGCGTCGAGGAAGCGCTGAAAAAGACCGATGCGGCGATCGCAGAACGCGACCAGAAGATCGCGGAGATCCAGGCGAAGCTTGACGCAGTCAAGGCGAAGTACGCGGGCGATCCCGAGTTTGACAAGTACGAAGCCATGCGGGACAACGGCATCGACCTCGCGCGTCTGAACTATTCCGAAATGCGTACGCTCAGAAAGGATATGCAGATCATCTTCCAGGATCCGTATTCCAGCCTGAACCCGCGTTTCACGGTCGGTCAGATCATCGAGGAAGGACTTGTTACGCATAAGTTCTTCAAGCACGGCTCCGCAAAGCTCCGTGAGTACATCGTCGACACGATGGAAAAGAGCGGTCTGCAGGAGTACATGCTGCATCGTTATCCGCACCAGTTCTCCGGTGGCCAGCGCCAGCGTATCTGCATTGCGCGTGCGCTCGCGGTTCAGCCCAAGTTCATCGTCTGCGACGAGTGCGTTTCCGCACTGGACGTTTCGATTCAGTCGCAGATCATCAACCTGCTGCAGGAACTGAAGGAAAAACAGCACCTGACCTACATGTTCATTTCGCATGACCTGTCGGTCGTTAAGTTCATCTCCGATCGTATCGCCGTTATGTACCTCGGCAACATCGTAGAGCTCGCCGACAAGAAGACGATGTTCGACGATCCGCGCCATCCGTACACGGTTGCGCTGCTTTCCTCCATTCCGACGACGGAAGCCGGTTCGGCGGACAAGGAACGCATTATTCTCGAAGGCAACATCCCGAGCCCGGTCAACCCGCCCGCGGGATGCAAGTTCTGCACCCGCTGCTACATGGTGCAGGATAAGTGCCGCAGAGTTTCCCCGCCGCTCGTGGAGATCGAGCCGGGTCACTTCTGCGCGTGCCACTTCCCGGAGAAGAAGATCGACGAGGACAAGAACTTCCTGTTCAAGGTCAAGACCACGAAGTCTGAGGCGTAACGATGCGAACTTCGGAAGAAAACCGGAAAGAAGCGCTTGACGAGGAAGAAGTACAGCTCGAAAAGCACGACATGCTCGCGCTGTGGCTGTCCGGTATCTTAACGATCGGGATTCCCTGTCTGCTGCTGATTCTGCTGATTGTCGGCGTGACGTACCTGCTTTTCGGAGGATTTCACTGACCGGCAGTCCGGATGCAATCCATCGGGAGCCAAGCAACCCTGCTTGGCTCCTTTTTTGTTCTGTTATGTATATAAGGAAGAATTGACACGAATCTTCCGGTATGCTATTCTGTTTCACGAACAAAAAGCGGAGGAGCGCGCATGAAAAAAACTCGTCCCGTCTATCTGATTCTGTCCGTTTTAGCCCTGTTTAACGTCCTGTTTCTGCCGATCTATGCCGTGCCGGAGTGGGTCATGGCGGAGACCGGCTCAAAACTCGGGTTCTATAACGCGGTGCAGATGCTTTTGTATCTTCCGAGTCCGCTGGAATACTGGACGGTTTATATGACGCTTGCAATCTTTGTGCCGTGCTTTGCATTGTTTGTTTCGGCGCTGATCGGCAGACAGATTCCGTTTCTGCTCTCGTCGCTCGCGGGCGTTACGCTTTGGGCGGTGGTCGTATGGACCTATGCGGGTCAGTTCGGTATTTCCGGGCTGTTCGTTCTGGACGGGACCGGCGTCGGGATCGGTCTATGGATCGCGATTGCATTGTTCATGGTCGCAACGGCGGTTGCGATCGCCGGAAAGAATCGGCGCTGATTCAATCCCGGATTCCGCATGCATGGTGCATACTTATCGCAAGGGGTCCGGGACAAGGCGGTTTCGACCTGTAAAACCGCATGGCGTCGGGCTTTTTTCAAAAAAACTTTTGCGGAAATCAAACTTTTTCGTTGACAAACCGCGAGCGTTGTGGTAACGTATCAAAGGTGCCCCCGTTGGGGGCTCGTTTTTGATGGATAAATTTTAGGAGGAGCATCATAATGCGCGTTAAGATCACTTTGGCCTGCACCGAATGCAAGCAGAGAAATTACAATACGTTCAAGAACAAGAAGAACGATCCCGATCGTCTTGAGTTCAACAAGTACTGCCGTTTCTGCCGCAAGCACACGCTGCACAGAGAGTCCAAGTAACGGGAGAACACTATGGCTAATACACAGGAAATGAAGGCAGACAAGACGGTCAAGACGCTTCGCCTTTTCACGATCTTGCTGCTGGTTGTCGGGATCATCGCCCTTGCGGTTTCGGTCTACGACATGGCAACCGGTTCTTCGCTCCTCAAGCTGTTCGACGCAAAAGCGGCAGCGGAAACGACCGAAGCGACCGAGACGGCAATCGATCCGAATCACGGCGGTCAGACCGTTGCGTACGTGATGCTGATCACGGCGGGCGCGCTTTTGATCATCGGCTCGATCATGTATCTCGTAAAGGGCAGCTATCGCTCGTTCCAGGGAACCTGCATCGCGGCGATCATCTTCTCGCTGTTCCCGCTGATCTTCTTTGCGGTCACCATCGGCACGCATCTCTTTGCGCTGATCTATGCGCTGCTTGCGCTGGCGATCATCGTGCTGGCGATCATCGCAATGAAGTCGCGCTGGCAGGTCTACATCAAGGAGATGACCGGTGAAGTCAAGAAGCTCACGTGGCTCACCATGAAGGAGCTCGTCAAGGCGACGGCGGTCGTTCTGGTGTTCGTTCTTGCGTTCGCGCTGCTCATCTACGTACTTGACCTCATCTTCTACACGCCGGTCAAGGCGCTGCTCACCGGTTCCCAGACGCCCGCGTCCGAGGAACAGGCGCAGCCCGAAACGAGCGGCGAGGTCGTGGACGGCACGGAGATTATTATCGGTTAACGCTCATGGGTCAGGAAACGAAATGGTACGTGGTTCATACCTATTCCGGGTATGAAAACAAGGTCAAAGAAGACCTCATTAAGGCCGTCGAGAACGCCGGGCTTTCGGACACGATTCTGGAAGTCATGTATCCGACGGAAGAAACCATTGAAATCCTGCCGACCGGAAAGCGCAAATCTGTTACCCGTAAGGTTTATCCCGGCTACGTGATGGTCAAAATGGTCGTTGACGTCGTCGAGAAAGAGCGTCCCGCGGAGATGGGCGGCGGCGTATCGCGCGAGCTGGTGATGAACCCGCGTGCCTGGTATGTCATCCGCAACACCCGCGGCGTCACGGGCTTTGTCGGTCCGGGAAGCAAGCCGGTTCCCTTAAAGGATGAAGAAGTCGTCGCGATGGGCGTGGAGCGCATCCCGATCGTACTGAACATCGAAGTCGGCGAAACGGTGCGCGTGGTCTCCGGTCCTTTGGAGAACTTCCTCGGCCGTGTCGACAAGATCGACCCCGAACGGCAGAAGGTCAAGCTGTCTGTGTCCATGTTCGGCAGGGAAACCCCCGTCGAGCTGGATTTCATTCAGGTCCAGAAGATTTAAGGCGCAAAGCGCTTTAGATAGTGGGAGGGGAGGCACCCCATACCACAACTATACTGATTAAGAATAGGAGAAACAGCAATGGCAAAGAAGATCACAGGTTATGTGAAGCTGCAGATCCCCGCCGGTAAGGCAACGCCGGCGCCGCCCGTAGGTCCCGCACTGGGCCAGCACGGCGTGAACATCATGGGCTTCTGCAAAGAGTTCAACGAGCGCACGAACAAGCAGGCGGGTCTGATCATCCCCGTCGTGATCACGGTTTACGCGGATCACAGCTTCTCGTTCATCACCAAGACGCCTCCGGCGGCAGTCCTCATCAAGAAGGCCTGCAACCTTGAAAAGGCGTCCGGCGTTCCCAACAAGACGAAGGTCGCAAAGATCACGAAGGCACAGGTCCGCGAGATCGCGGAGCTCAAGATGCCCGACCTGAACGCGGCTTCCGTGGAAGCGGCCATGCGTATGGTCGCAGGCACCGCCCGTTCGATGGGTGTTGTCGTCGAGGACTGAGGAGGAACGAACGATGAAGCACGGTAAGAATTATCTCGAAAGCAAGAAGCTGATCGACAGCACCAAGCAGTACGACGTCCGTGAGGGCCTCGAGGCGGTGCTCGAAAGCGCAAAAGCAAAGTTTGACGAAACCATCGAGGTTTCCGTCCGTCTGGGCGTCGACTCCCGTCACGCAGACCAGCAGGTCCGCGGCGCGATCGTTCTGCCGCACGGTACGGGCAAGACCGTCCGCGTTCTCGTCTTCGCAAAGGCCGACAAGGCACGCGAAGCACAGGAGGCAGGCGCTGATTTCGTCGGCGACGAAGATATGGTCAAGAAGATCCAGACCGAGAACTGGTTTGGATTCGACGTCTGCGTCGCGACCCCGGACATGATGGGTCTCGTCGGCCGCATCGGCCGCGTACTCGGTCCGAAGGGCTTGATGCCGAACCCCAAGAGCGGTACGGTCACCATGGACATCACCAAGGCGGTCCACGACATCAAAGCCGGTAAGGTCGAGTATCGTGTTGACAAGACCAACATCATCCACTGCCCGATCGGCAAGAAGTCCTTCGGCGTTGATAAGCTCGAAGAGAACCTCAACACCCTGATGGACGCGATTGTCAAGGCGAAGCCGGCAGCGGCGAAGGGTACGTACCTGAAGAGCGTCGTGGTTTCCTCCACGATGGGCCCGGGCGTCAAGTTCAACGCGCTGAAGTTCTGAGCGTAACCAAAGAAAGAGACGGTTTCGACCGTCTCTTTTTTGTTGCACGGAGACGGCCGGATATGGTATACTGATTTCATTGAAAACAGGAGGACAACGGCATGTGGAAATTTTCGGAACTACCCTATGAGCGTGTGGACGTTGACAAGTTTATCGAGGACGGCTTGAAACGGATCGACGCGTTCGAGCATGCGCCGACGGCGCAGGAAGCGATCGATGCGTATTATGCGATGGACGAGGCGATGCAGAAGGTCGCGACGATGTTCACGATCTCGCATATCCGCCACGACGTGGACACCAAGGACGAATTCTACGACGCAGAGCAGACCTATTACGATCAGAACCTCAGTAAGACGATGGTGCTGAACGTGCGGCAGCTCAACGTCATGGTCCATCATCCGTTCCGTAAGGAACTGGAAGCGGCGATCGGCAAGATCGTCTTCACGCAGGCGGACGCGCAGGTGAAGCTTGCCGACGAACGCCTGATCCCGGGCATGACGCAGGAGCAGATGCTGAAAAGCCGGTATTCGAAGATCACCGCGGGCTGCACGACCGAGTACATGGGCGAGACCTGCAACTTCTACGGGCTTCTGAAGTTCATGCAGAACCCGGACAGAAGCGTGCGCGAAGGCGCGTTCCGCAAATGGGCGGAGATGTACGCCGGTATCGCGGACGAACTCGACGATATCTACGACGAGATGGTCAAGGTCCGCACCGAACAGGCGAAGCTGATCGGCTATGAAAACTACATCCCCTTCGCATACCTTTACCGCGGACGTTACGACTACACCAAGGACGACGTCGAGCGCTTCCGCGAGGGCGTGAAAAAATACGTCGTGCCCGCCGTCGCCCGCATCCACGAGCGTCAGGCAAAGCGCATCGGCGTGGAGAAGCTGCACTATTACGACGAGTCCTTCTGCTATCCCGAGGGCAATCCCATGCCGCACGGCACTGAGGCGGAGATGGTCAAAGCCGCGCAGGAGATGTATCGCGAGCTGAGCCCGGAGACCGGCGAGTTCTTCGACTTCATGGTCGAGCATCAGCTGTTCGATCTCACGTCGCGTCCCGGCAAACATATGGGCGGCTACTGCACCGATCTCATGAGTCTCAAGGCGCCGTTCATCTTCTCGAACTTCAACGGCACCTCCGCCGACGTCGACGTGCTGACGCACGAGGCAGGGCACGCGTTCCAGGCGTATCTGGCGGCGCGCGCGATCAAGCTCTCCGAGACGTGGCAGGCGCCGATCGAGATCTGCGAGGTCCACTCGATGTCGATGGAGCACTTCACCTATCCGTGGATGGACAAG
>JAEEGI010018917.1_pt1 | contig 13945 bp, 13 predicted proteins | sample 8958751 | NCBI WGS metagenome assembly JAEEGI01 (sample SAMN16246545, study PRJNA631951) | gut metagenome | biome: gut microbiome; feature: rumen; material: KS-attached | host: Bos | place: Iran: Karaj | collected 2018-10
ATCATCGTACATATAAGTGCCTTTTTTGTTCTCATCCGCGTGAGCGATTATCAGTCCGGTCTGATCAACAATGAATCCGTAGCCCTTGCCCTTTACGGTAAGGTCTCCCATCATCCTTTGGATCCGATTAAGAGTAACATCCATCGAAAGAACATTTGCGCTGTTTGGCAGCTTTCTGCTGATGGAAATGATAACGGCTCCGGTCTGTGCATCCACATAAGGCGGAACAAGAGTCGCCTCACCGTCGCCTTCAATAGCCTTCAGGTACCAGTCTCTTTCCGTGGGGGAATATCCTTTCGGAGGAACCCATCCTTCACCGTCAACATAGGCCGCATTTATATAGCCGTATATGCCCGTATAGTTTTCATCGAATTTTGTAGCCTGTTTGGTGGTTTCTTCAGCGATATATGCTGTGATCTGTTCGTTAGTGCGTCCTGTTCTGAGCATGTGGTCGACAGTATCGGCCGTCACCCAAAGAACGCTCTTTGTAGTATACAGATAGTTGTCAAGGCGGGCAGAAACGTTTATGATCCTGTCCTCGCCGACTTCCCGAATATTTGATACCGCGACTTTATACAACGTCCATGACGTATATGCGACCATCCCGATCATAAAGATCAAAATGATGACAAGCGGAAATATCATCTTGTGCTTTCCGGGCGTATTCTTTTTTCTTTCTGCGTTTTTTCTTTGCGCTTCTGCCATAGGGGTTTTCCGTTAGAATGGTGGTTTATATAACTGAGATGCTTATTTTTTTCTGAACTTGCTCTTAACCTTAAGTCTGTTGATCGCACGGGCCATACGTGCCTGAGCGATACGATATTCGTCGACGCTCTGCTTGCTTAAAAGTTCTTCTCTTGCAAGCTGGATTTCCTCGAGGTTGTGTCTCTCATCAATCTCTTCGGGCGTTTCTGCCGCCTCTGCGAGTATAAGAAGTTCATTGTCTTCCATACGTAAAAAACCGTTTGTGATCGCTGCGGTTATGACCTCGTTGTCAGGCAGAGTAAACTTAAGCTCTCCGGGCACTATGGCCGCGATCATGTTCTCGTGATTGGCCTGAATGCCATATAAGCCTTCCGATGTAGGCACTATTATTGAAATGCAATTGCCGTCATAAAAGGTATTGTCGGCTTCAAGTATTCTAAGTTTAAACTCTGTCATCTGTTCTCTCTTTACTCAATGGTTGCGGCTTTTGCGATGGCATCGTCGATCGTTCCGACGTTAAAGAATGCAGCCTCGGGAAGCTTGTCGAATTCACCCGAGAGTATACGTGCAAATCCTTCGACGGTATCGGAAAGTTTTACGTACCTGCCGGGGATTCCGGTAAACTTTTCGGCAACATTCATTGGCTGAGAAAGAAAACGCTGCACTTTTCTGGCACGATTGACTACTGCCTTGTCTTCTTCTCCCAGTTCGTCTACGCCGAGGATCGCGATTATATCTTTAAGCTCGTTGTACTTTTGCAACAGCTCTCTTACTTCTTTTGCCACACGGTAATGCTTCTCACCGACTATCTCGGCTTCAAGTATTCTCGAAGTGGAAGCAAGCGCATCCACAGCGGGATAAATACCCTGCTCGGCGATCTTTCTTGAAAGAACGGTCGTGGCATCAAGATGCGAGAATGTGGTTGCCGGAGCCGGATCGGTCAGATCGTCCGCAGGCACATATATGGCCTGAACAGAAGTAACGGAACCGTCCTTTGTGGAAGCTATTCTTTCCTGTAAAACACCCATTTCGGACGCAAGCGTGGGCTGATATCCGACTTCGGAAGGCATACGTCCGAGAAGCGTGGAAACCTCTGAACCTGCCTGCACAAATCTGAAAATATTGTCAATAAAGAGCAAGACGTCACGGTTTGACTCATCTCTGAAATGTTCTGCCATCGTAAGACCGGTAAGAGCGACACGCATTCTGACACCGGGTGCTTCGTTCATCTGGCCGAACACCAACGCAGTCTTTTCTATAACACCGCTTTCATTCATTTCGCGCCAAAGATCGTTTCCTTCTCTGGAACGCTCTCCCACACCGGCAAACACCGAAAAGCCGCCGTGCTCGGTGGCAACGTTATGTATCATCTCCTGTATGAGCACCGTTTTACCGACACCCGCACCGCCGAAAAGGCCGATCTTTCCGCCCTTTGAATACGGCTCCAAAAGGTCGATGACTTTTATGCCCGTTTCAAGTATCTCAACACCCGAACTCTGATCTTCGAATGTGGGAGGTTTTCTGTGTATGGATCGTCTTGGACAATCATCCGGAATATCGCCTTTTTTGTCTATGGGCTCGCCCAAAACATTAAACATTCTTCCGAGAGTGGCCTCTCCTACCGGAACACTTATCGGTGCCCCCGTCGCGATAACTTCCATATCTCTTGCAAGGCCTTCACTCTGCCCCAGCATGATACATCTGACGGTATCGTTACCGACATGCTGAGCGACTTCCATGAATACTCTTTTTCCGTTTATGATCACATAAAGTGCCTCGCGTATCTTTGGAACGTTACCGTGTTCAAACATAACATCCACGACCGATCCGGATACATTAACGATACTACCTTTCATTGTCACGGGCACTCCTTTCTCTGCGTTCTTTCTTTCTTGCCAATGCTTTGGCACCCGACGATATCTCGGTTATCTCTTTGGTGATCTTGCTTTGACGGGCGTGATTGTACGTACGCTTAAGCTCCGACAAAAGCTCTTCCGCGTTTGAATTTGCCTCGTCCATTGCATTCATCCTGGCGCTTTGTTCGGAACAGAAACTGTCGACAAGCGCACTGTATATATATCCCGTCATGTAACTTTCCACGATGTAATTAAGTATCTGATCGATGGAAGGATAGAAGATAAACGGCTTTTTGACAGTTTTTTCTTTCTCCTCGATCACAAAATCGCCTCTGTGGAAAGGAAGAATCCTGGCTACATGAGCTTTTTGCGACATGCCGCTTACAAGGTCGGTATAGATAACAAATATCTTCGAGACCTTTCCCTCATTGAAAAGATCGAACAGTTTGGCCGATATCACTCTTGCTCTTTGAAGTGTCGGATTCTGTGCGGAAAAAAGAAAATCCGACTCATAAGGAATGTCGTGCGCGGTGAAATATCTTCTTCCGTACTCGCCCACAACGAAAAATCGCGATTCGTGTTCCTTGTAAAGACGTTCAACCTCTTTTATGATCATCTGGTTGTACGTTCCGGCAAGTCCCTTGTCGGCGGTTATCACAATATAAGCGTAAGCTCCGGGAAGATCGTGAACTCCGGCCGGATAGAGATATTTACTTTCTATTTTTGTGTCGACACGGAAAGCTCTTTTGATCTCACTTTTTACCGCATCAAAATACGGTCTCGTGGCATCAAGCTCAGCCTTTGCACGCCGCATTTTCGTGGCGGCTATCATGTGCATCGCGCTCGTTACCTTTTCGGTATCTCTGACGCTTTCCATATGTCTTCTTATCTCTCTGATATCAGACATCCGTTTCTCTCCGTTCAGCCTGCCGTTTTAACAAATCTTGCCAAATACTTATCTGCTGCCGATGTGATATCCTGTCTGTCGATGTCTTCAATTCTGCCTGTGGAATTGATCCTTTCGATCAGATTTGGATTAGTCTCTTTAATGTATGCCGTAACGCCTGCTATAAACTTTTTAACATCTTTTACGGCAATACCTTTAAATCTCGTATATTGGGCGACGGTCAGCATGATAACCTCTTCATCCTGCGTATACGGATGATTCTGAGGCTGTTTTAACATCTCCATGATGCCGTTGCCGTATGTTAACTGATTCTTTGTAGATTCGTCCATATCGGTCGAAAACTGGGTAAACACTTCCATTTCCCTAAACTGCGCCAGATCGAGACGTATCGAGCCTGCAGCTTTCTTCATAGCCTTTGTCTGCGCATCGCCTCCGACTCTTGATACAGACAGTCCGACATTGACCGCGGGGCGCTGACCCGCAAAGAAAAGATCCGTCTCAAGGAATATCTGTCCGTCGGTAATGGAAATGATATTGGTGGGAATGTATGCCGATACATCGCCTTCCTGTGTTTCAACGATAGGAAGTGCCGTCATCGAACCGCCGCCGAGATCGTCGCTTAAATGTGCCGATCTTTCCAAAAGTCTTGAGTGAAGATAGAAGACATCTCCGGGATACGCTTCACGCCCGGGACTTCTTTCAAGCAAAAGACTTATGGAGCGGTATGCAACGGCATGCTTTGTAAGATCATCATAAATGATCAGAACATCCTGCCCTTTATTCATGAAATACTCTCCCATGGCACAGCCTGCATAGGGAGCGATATATTGAAGCGAAGGTGAATCGGCCGCCGAAGCACTTACAACGATCGTATAGTCCATGGCGCCGTTTTTATACAGCGTCTCGCAAAGTCTTGAAACAAGGCTTGTCTTCTGGCCGATGGCAACGTAAATGCAGATAACGCCTTTACCTTTTTGATTTATGATCGTATCGGTCGCAATAGAAGTTTTTCCGGTCTGTCTGTCACCGATTATAAGTTCACGCTGACCTCTTCCGATGGGGAACATCGAATCGATCGTGACTATTCCGGTCTCAAGAGGCTCGTTTACCGGCTGTCTGTCAAGAATACCCGGTGCGGGAGATTCTATCGGTCTGTAACCTGTACGCGCTATCGCACCGCCGCCGTCTATCGGAACTCCGAGAGCATTTACGACACGGCCCAAAAAGGCGTTTCCAACGGGAACACCGGCCGTCTTACCGGTTCTTCTCACCGAACTGCCTTCTTTAATGCATTCGTCGTCGTCAAACAAAATGCAGCCGATCTCGTTGGGACGAAGATCAAGCGCCATTCCTCTTGTCCCGTCCTCAAACAGCAGGATCTCTCCGTAAGTGACATGACGTAAGCCGCTTATCGTAACGATACCGTCGCCTACGGTAAGCACTTCACCCACTTCTTCGGCCATTGCTTTGGGAGTCCATTCGGAAAGTTTGTCTTTGATAAGCGGTATGACTTCTTCGCTCGCCGAAACGCCCGTTACGGCATCTCTTAATTGCCTTAACCGGCCCTTTGTACTCCAGTCATACAACGTCTCCCCGATCTTTAAAGCAAAACCACCGCTGTACTTATCGCTTTTTTCCCACTCGATCTCAGTATCATGACCGAGCGTTTCTATTATGAAGTTATGTAAACTTCTTTCCTGCGCCTCGTTGGGTTTTTCTTCCGCAAAGAGGTACGCCTTCAATTCCTCAGTCATCATTTGATTCCTTCTTTGCGGCATTTGCAAAATTCTCGTAAGGGTCACCGCTCATAACGATCTCTTTGGCTGCTTTCGTTACGTAAGCCTCGATCTCCTCTTTTGCCCTTGCGATATTTCTTTCACGCTCAAATGCGCTGACTTTCTTTGCGCTTTCGATTATCTCCTCGGCCTCCGCTCTTGCCTTGTCGATGATCTGATCACGTTTTTCCTGTGCTTCGGCAAGTGCCTCGCTTTTCTTTTGAGCTATGTCATCGTCCAAGAGTGAGAGTCTGTTCTCATATTCATTTTTGGCAACTTCAGCGTCTTGGATCTTTTGGTTTGCTTCTTTGTCCATGTCTTCGTAATATTTCTTGCGCTCATCCATAAATTTCTTTATGGGTGTATAAAGAAGAAAATACGAAATGCCAAACAAGAGCACGAAATTGAACATATGCAGAAGAATCTGCTGTATATTGATATTTAACGGCATATCTGTCCTCCGATGACCGCACCCGGCGGTCGTTTTAATCTCTTAAACCGTTTGCTTTACAGTACAAATACGATCAGGATTGCCACGATCAAAGCATAAATAACAACGGTTTCGACAAATACCAGACCAAGCATCATGGTGGTACGAAGCTTGCCTTCGGCTTCCGGCTGTCTTGCTATACCGTCTGCGGTTTTTGCGATTACGAGACCCATTGCGATGGCGCCTGCTGCGGCAGCAAGACCTATGGCTATAGCTGCGGCATATGCTTTTGCGGAAGTTGTATTGGCTTCGGCTTCCTCGGTTATCGCACTCTCTTCGGGAGCGGCGTATGCCTTTACGGGTTTAAGGATCAAACCTATGCAGAAAACTGCAGCTGCAAGTAACAATGCGTATTTAACAAAATTTTTCATATCTTTAACCTCCGGGGTATGTTTATTTTGCAAGTTCAAGATCGTTATCCGTAACGTCTTTTTTTGATCGTTTCTTCTTTTTGGGATGTACTTCCGACACCTCTCCGTAGAAAAGCGAAGTCAGCATCGTAAGCACGTATGCCTGTATAAGTGCATGTAAAAGCGTGAACATTACTCCCACAAACACCGGAAGCACAAAGCTTACCGCCAGGTAGTAATATACAAGCTCCGTTACCAGCGCGCCGCTCAAAAGTGCTCCGAACAAACGAAAACTCATCGACAGCGGAAGCGAAAAGTCCTTAAGCGTAAGCATTACACCTTTAAACTTGTTTCCCGCTATACCGCCCGACATGATGACTGCGTATGACATAACGCCCATCGCTATCGCTCCGTTTATATCGGCGAGCGGTGCGGGTAACGCTACGACTCCGCCCGATGTGGTAGGAACCTGTATTCCGAACAGTTCAAAGACCGTTCCGATGAAAATATATGCTCCCGCGGTAAATATATATGCACCCAGAAACTTGTTCCTGTGCGGGCTGTTTGCGTTCGCCAGATCTGCAAAGATCCCCACCGCTTTTTCCAACAGCAGTTGGAACTTGCCCGGTATCATAGTAAAACTCTGCACAAAGAAAATTCTTACGATCAGCGCAAATACCAGAAATACCGCCGTTACCGTATAAGCACTTATAAGTCCGGGATTTACGTCAATAAATCCAAAGAAACTGACTTTAAAATGCTCGTGCAAAACAGCGTCTTTCATGACTTCTCTCACGGACTCTTCTTCATGTGAATGGGTACACAGTATCCCGACCAGTAAAACCGCAAGAATAACGCCGAAAGCAATGCCGCTTACAAGTTTTCTTTTCTTACTCATAAGCATTGCCTTTCATGATACATTTATATTTATTCATAATACTACAAAATGCCAATTAACAATAGTAAAAATGTGCATAAAAAAACAACAAAAAGAGGCGTTGCAGTTGACTGCAACGCCTTTGTATCAATTGTTTATTCCTCGGTTGTCTCCTCGGGTTCTGTAGCTGCCTTAACGGCTGCCTGTGTTGCGACCGCTTTAGCTGCGTCGCCTGATTCTTCGGGAAGACCGGAAATGTTGATGTTACGTGTTACTTTTGCATCGTATGTCTGAGCCTTCATGATATCAACGATATCAAGTCCGGTAACTTCTTTGACCGTTTCCATCGTTTTTGCGAGTACGTTGGGAACATAGGAGCCTACATTTCCGACACCGCTTTCACCGTTTCCGCTGTCAAAGATGGTAACCTTATCGATGTTTTCAAGAGGCTTTGCGATAGCACTTGCCATATCGGGAAGAGCTTTCACGATCATTTCGATCATTGCTGCCTGACCGTATTTCTTCATGGCTTCGGCCTTCTTTTCCAAAGCTTCTGCTTCCGCGATACCCTTTGCTTCGATAGCCTTTGCTTCGGCTTCACCTACGGCACGGATACCTTCGGCTTCCTGAGTCTTTGCGTAAAGATCTGCTTCGGCTTTGATCTTCGCTGCTTCGGCAGCTTTCTGCTTTTCGAACTTCTCAGCTTCTGCCTTACGCTGTCTTTCGAACAGTTCCGCTTCCGCTTTCTGCTGACGCGCGAACTTCTCGGCTTCCGCACGTTTCTTGATGTCGGCTTCGAGTGTCTGCTCGGTAACCTCAACATCTTTCTTCTTCAATTCGATCTCACGTTCCTGACGGGCGATGTTAGCGTTTGCGGTCGTGATCTCGATCGTCTTACGCTGTTCCTGCTGCTGGATCTCGTATGCGGCATCGGCCTCAGCCTGCTTGATATCGGATTCGCGTTTGAGTTCGGCCTGTTTGATACGAAGTTCGTTCTGCTTTGCAGCAATCTCCGTCTCTGCTTTTACCTGAGCTTCGTTTGCAAGTCTCTTGGCTTCGGCTTCGGCAATAGCCACATCCTTGTCTGCCTGAGCTTTTGCGATGGATGCGTCCTTCTGGATCTGGGACATGTTGTCCTGACCGAGGGCAATGATAAGACCCTTTTCGTCTTCGATCTTCTGAATGTTGCAGGATATGATCTCGATACCGAGTGCGTTCATATCCTTCTGAGCCTTTTCCTGAACCTCATCACCGAATTTCTTACGGTCTGTGTTGAGCTCTTTTAACTTAACCGTACCGATGATCTCACGCATGTTACCCTGTAAAGAATCGGTAAGTGCTGCGATGATCCTGGGCTCGTCCATGTTAAGGAAGTTCTTCATGGCGATCTTGATGCCATCGGGATCGGTCTTAACTCTTACTTTTGCGACTGCGTCGATATCAACACCGATGAAGTCAAGAGTCGGAACATAACCGTTTGTCTTAATGTCGATACTTATCTGTTTTAAAACAAGAGTATCTTTTCTTTCGAAGAAAGGAAGTTTAATACCCGCGCGACCTATCAAGATCTTGGGTTCCCTCTTCATACCGGATATGATAAATGCCTTATCCGGGGGTGCCTTCACATATCCGCTTGCGATGATCACAAGAACAAGGATAATGGCGATGACTACAAGCGCTATGATAAGCGAATTGAGTCCTGAACCTGTTGCTAATAAAGCTTTCATAAACCCCTCCTTATGTGGTTGTTATCGGAAGTACCATTTCACTTCCCGTTAGCCTATACCCGTATAATATACTTCTTTCGGGAAACGATACACCGACGTATATGCGAAAATTATACAACATTTCGCGCCCGATTGCGAGATATCTTTTTATCTGATACTATGTAATACAGTATAAAGAAAACGGGGTGTCAAAATGGGCAAACGTTCGACCAGAGAAAACAAATCAAGACTTCAGATAAGCAGGGAAGAAGCCGGCCTTACAAGGGAAAAGGCTTCCGAACTTATGGAATATATCTCGGATGACAGGATCGACAAGATCGAACGTGGCGTACTTGAAGCACGTCCCGAAGAGATCGTTACGATGTCCGAATGCTACAAAGATCCGGAACTTTGCAACTATTATTGTTCGCATGAGTGTCCCATCGGACGCAAATATATTCCCGAAGTAAAATTAAAGGAATTGTCGCAGATCACTCTTGAAATGCTTGCAAACTTAAACAGCATGGAACAGGAAAAAAATCGTCTGATAGAAATAACCGTAGACGGTGAGATCTCATCAGACGAAAAAGACGATTTCAAAAAAATAAGGGAAAAGCTCGATTCTATCGCGCTTTCGGTTAATTCGTTAAAAATGTGGGTTGAACATGCCACAAACAAAGGCTTGATGGATGAATGATCACCATCTGTTCGTAGGCCACGGTACTGTCGGAGCGTCCTTTTTTGCGGCGTTCTTTACACCCGCGAACATTACCACATACAAAACTATCAATACTACCACAAACGCAACGCCGGCCAAAATGCTTCCTACGGAAAGAAGGTAATCGTAAAGGCCGTGCACCAGTACCGGGTAAAGAACAGCTCTTCTGAAATAAAGCTTTTTTCTTTTTACATCACAAAGTGTTTCAAACTGTCTTGCTTTTCCGTAAAAGATTCCCATTATGACACCGAAAACGGCATGTGCCACCACGGCGGTAAATGCTCTCATGAATGCAAGAGAAACTCCGCTGTCGATCACGTAAAGAATATTTTCGACTATCGCAAATCCAAGTCCCGTGCTCACCGCATAAACGACACCGTCAAAAGAATAGTTGAATTCTCTGCTCTTCCACGATCCCGCTTTTAGCATCAAAAACTTAAATCCTTCTTCTGCAAAAGCAACCACAAAAAAGCAGTCAATAATTGCATACAGGACACCGCCTTCGGGAAATATGAGGCCGAGTATGAGGGCTCCGATAACTTCCGCTATAACAGCGGGAATTATCGACAAAACGCCAAACAGCATAAGTTTAAGCAAAAGACCTTTTGGCTCTTTCTCTATCTTATCCTGTTTGTAAACATATACGATCAGAAGTATCCCGGGAAGGGACGCAAGTATTATCAGAAGTCTTATCATATTTTAACCTTTATCCTTTATATTTTTTCTTAAGCGGTCTTACCACCATTATTGACGAAAAAATGAAATTGCTGTGCTTTTTTGCGTACTCGATGAATTCCGCTCTTTTTACGTAATATTTCTTTCCCCAAGAGGAAACCGTAAGGTATGTGTCATCCATGGCAGTCACGGTAACATAGTGTGCTCTCATGGCATCGGTCTTCACATATCCGTTCTCATTTTTTTCATACATATCAAGAGCGCTCTTCCCAAAAAGATTCGGCCAGTTCGGGCCTGCGGACAAAACAACCGGAATATCGTCTTTAAGCATTTTTTCAATATTTTTGAAAATATTGCAGGGAAGGCATCCCCAATATGCTATAAAAGGCGATCTGTGAAAAAGAAAAAAAAGATCAACGCCAAGCGTCATAAAAAGCCCGTTCATTCCGAATTTGGGTATAACGGGTAAAAACATACGTCTGAGTTTACGCGCATACTTTATATAATCGTTCTTATCCAGCTCGCTTCCCATACGGTCAACGGTATGAAGAAGAACATTGGCACAGGCTATAACACCGCACCCGTAACCGCGGACATACTTGTGAGTACTCCACGCCTGTGCGCCTCCGAAATAAAGTTTTCCATCCCCCTTAACCGCCGGAAATTCTCTTTTTAATCGTATCTCTGTCATATGTTCAACCGAACTACTCTACCATTTCAAGGCAAAGTTTAACTATAACGGTCGTACCCTCTCTTCGTCTGCTTGTAATCTCCAGCTTACCGCCGATAAGATCCAAAACAACCTTGGTTATGGCAAGACCGAGATATCTTGTACCGTTGGGATCGATACAGATATTGTCTATACTGTCCTGATTCATCAATATCTTTATCGATTCTTCGTCCATTCCCGAACCGAAATCTTCGACTATGATATCGTAATATGCCTTCTTTTTAAGAACCTGAGTCTCCATGATCGTAGCGTTGATGACGCCTCCGACATAAGAGTTGTTTATCGCATTCATGGCAACATGCCTAAGAATCGTTATAAAGCGCTTTTCATCACATTTTACGATATTGTGGACTATCTGTCTTGAGAAATTGATCTGAAGATTCTTCTCTTTTCCGCGGTTTTGAATATCCGCTTCAACGAGATCGAGCAGCTTCATGATATCCGCCTTCGAACGTTTAATGATGAACTGATCGTTGTTGATCCTGTTCATTTCCATGATATCGTTAATTATGACACCAAGGTTCTCGGTCTCCATCAGTATATGGTTACCGCTCGATTTAACGGAGTCGGTATTGGATTCGTTGCCGGCAAGCATACGTGCTATCTCGACAATGGAATCGATCGGTTCGACGATCTGCGTCGTGATATTGTCAAGTATAGAATCTTTGATCCTGTTAACTTCCCTGGCCTGAGCGAGTGCGCCCTCAACAAGTTCCGCCTGCTCGTTTGCGGCTCTGACTTCATCGTCAACATCGGCAAATCCGACAACTATCTGATTTTCCGATCCGTTGACCTTTGCGGCCTTCATCTGGAAGTAATTGTCTCTGCCTTCCTTGTCACCGACATAGTTGAATGTATAGTAATCTCGGTCTTTAAGTTTTTCTCTTAAATTATCCGCATTGCATTCACGCAAGAACGCTTCTTTATAATCGTCTTTTACGAGTTTCTGGCAATATGCGTTTGCATACCATTCAAAAGGATGTTTCTCACTGTATTCGTTGCCCATATACTTTTGTATGCGGCCGCCGAGCTGAAGAAACTTTAACTCACCCGTTAAGATATTGGCATAGTATACGGCATTGTAATTTGAACTTAACGCCTCTATTATCTCAAGATTATCTTTGCTGACACGTTCACGTTCATTTCCCATCTTGGTAAGCGTTCTCTGAAAATCACGTGCGGTAAAAGAAATGAGCAAAATAAGCGCCAACTGCATGGAGAAGCTGACAATGCTCCATGCTGCGAGTATCCTTCCCATATCGCTCGATGGATTTTTAAAATAATTGACGACCATTATTATGGTCACGACCCAAAACAAGGCTGTAAGAAACAGCACAGATCCCCTGAAATATACCAGTCTTATCTGCTTTTTGTTGCTGTTGTCATTCATCGGATGTGCTCCCTTCGTCTTCCGAATAGGTCTTGCTTACAGTATTTTCGTAATCCTCAGCATATTTAAATCTGAAAACTCTTTTAAGTGAATCGTTGATCCTATCTTCGGCTATGACCTGTTCTTTAACCGCACTTACAACGGCTTCGATCGCAGCATCAACATCATCGGGGCACATTACCATATCGGCACCCGCTTTTATCGCCTTTGCACATGCGTCATCATCGTAATATTCGGTGATCGTGGTACTGTCCATGCAGTTGGCGATAAGGATAGTACCCGTAAATCCGAAATCTTCTCTTAAAAGATCTTTATATATCTCTTTCGACATAGAGCAAGGCATATTTCCGGTCGTCAGATTGTCGGCATAAGCATGACTTACGATAATTGCGGTAAGACCCGAATCGATTCCGGCTTTATATACGTCGTACTGTTTTGCACGGATCTCTTCGACCGTTGATGTTATCGAAGCGACACTGGTCTCCGGATCGTCTCTGAGCGTTCCCTGTCCCGGGAAAAATCCCGTGGCGGCAAAAATACCGTCTTCTTTGTATGCGTTAACGCTTTCCTGAACCATTCTCGAAACGATAACGGGATCTGTTCCGTATGAACGATTTTTCATGATAAGAAGATCATCATCGGGATTGATGACGTCGGAAGAAAAACCTATGTTGAAATTAATACCGACCGACTTAAGATAATCGGCTATAATCTTGCTGTCTGTGTAAGCCGCATAAGGATCCATCGTCCCTGCGATCTCTCCTTGCGTTCTTGTGGACGCAAATCCCAGCTTCTTAGCCAAAGAACCCGTTCCGAGTTCTTCGTTAAAGCACAAAAACAGGGGATACTTCGAATACTCCTGTGTTTTTGCAAGCATTTCGGTAAACTGCTCTTTTGAAAGAGCATTTTTGTCGGAATACATTATTCCGCCGACCGTATATTTTTCAAGTGCGGCCTTGGTTCCGTCTCCGGCCTGAATGACCGTTTCAACCCCCGTGATCGATTCCGGACGCACTATGAACAAGCTCATTACCTTTTCTTCTAAAGGCATAAGCGCTATCTTTTCATCTATCCATGTATCAAAAAGTTCTTCTTTTGTAGGTTCAGGCTCCTCTATGACATGCGGTGTAACGACTACCGCTTCCTCTTCACCAAGGATATCTTCCAGAACGTTTTCAACCTCGGTGTTTTTTTCCGCCACAACCTGTGTCTCGGTCGTTTTCCAAAAAGCAAGCGATTCAAGGTTGATCTTCTTTCCCGCTCCGGAAATCAAGGCCCAGGCGCCCGTTCCTATCAAACCGAGTATCACAATAAAAGAAACCGTTGCAAGCATCCTTGCACGTTTTCTTTTCTTACGTCTTGTGACAACTTTTTCTTCAGGTTCTTTAGGTTTATTCAAATAGGTTATATATTTGTTATCTTCTTCCATGATTCCTCATAAATCCTTATAGGTATCCAATCGTAATCATTATACACCATAGGGTTACATAAATCCACCAAAAAGTGATAAACGACGGCAAAACATAGTCCGGAGGTCTGATATATTCATCCGCCGGAGGTTGTTATTATAAACAACAAAACAGGAGCCATCGTATTTACCGATGGCTCCTTAAACTATCTCCTTGTCCAATGGACTTTACCTCCTTGGTTTTATTCTATTCAGTTGTCCTGTCATCTGCAGTGGGCTAACCTCCTGTTGTTTGTTTTACTATTCGGTTGCTTGCTGATCACTGCATTGGAATAATCCCTCCTTATGTAAGAATGAT
>JAEEGI010018918.1_pt1 | contig 13945 bp, 15 predicted proteins | sample 8958751 | NCBI WGS metagenome assembly JAEEGI01 (sample SAMN16246545, study PRJNA631951) | gut metagenome | biome: gut microbiome; feature: rumen; material: KS-attached | host: Bos | place: Iran: Karaj | collected 2018-10
ACAGACGTCCCGGTTTTCGGAGAATTCGTCGGCGCGCAGCGGGTACGGCTTGCCGTCGACGGTGACGGTCACCGTGCCGGTGATGCGGTCAAAGGGGTAGATGCGGTAATAGAGCGTCGGCAACGCAGCCCGCAGGAGCGCAAACAGCCCGCCGATCAGAAGCAGCGTGCCGAGTACGGCGCACAGGACGATGATCCAAACTTTTTTGCGACGCAAAGGAAACACCTCGCTTTCCCATACAGTATAACAAACCCGCTGCCGCAAGGAAAGCGGATGCATGGTTTGTTTACCAGGATTTGACATTTTGTACGCATCGGGCGGCTTGCTCGCGAATGGATGAATTGCGCTGCGCGCATGATACCCCCTCATCAGTCACCTGACGGCTTCACTTCGCTTTGCTTCGTTACGGCGGTAATTCGCGCGCTACCCGCGCGTACCATCGACAGCTTCCCCCCGAGGGGTAAGCCAAGAACCGTATCCTTGCCTTCTCCTTTGGGGAGAAGGTGCCGTTAGGCGGATGAGGGGACACGCAGAAAAAGCGGAACGCTTTTCGCGGATGGATGAATTGCGGCGGAGCCGCGTTAAAAATCGATCACGCCGGTGAGGGAGAGGATGGTTTTCAAAAAGAGCAGGCCGAGCACGAAGAACATGACGAGCCGGATCTTCTTGCTGCCGCCCTTGATCGCGTAGCGCGCGCCGAGGTAGTTGCCGAGCATGGAGCAGCAGATGGCGGGGACGCCGACGGAAAACAGCACGCTGCCGTTGATGAGATAGACGACGAGCGAGGCGATGTTGGACGACAGGTTGGCAACGCGCGCGCAGCCCGCGGCGTTCAGTAGCCCGATGCCGAGCACGAGCGAAAACGCGATCGTAAGAAACGTGCCGGTGCCGGGACCGATCAGTCCGTCGTAAACGCCGAGGACCAGACCGATGAGAGCGGACCAGAAGACCGTTTTGCCGCGGGAAAGCTGCTTTTCGCGCTCGTCCGTCTTGTTCCGCGCAAGCACGAGGATCAGCGCGGCGAGCGGCAGCGCCGCAAGGATGACGATCTCGAGGACGTTGTCGGGCAGCTTGACGGCAAGCGACGAGCCGCCGGTCGCACCCAAAAGACAGCCGATCGCCGCCGGGATCGCGCAGTCCCATCGGATCTTGCCGCTTCTGGCATACTTGAATACCGAGGTTGCCGTGCCGCAGCCGTTTGCGAGTTTGTTCGTGCCGGCGGCAAGCTTCACGGGAATGCCCGCTATGAGATACGCCGGCAGCGAGATGACCCCGCCGCCGCCCGCGACCGAATCCACAAAGCCCGCCAGAAACACGAGCGGGCAGACGATGAGATAGGTCCAGACGGTGGGCGTAAAGGTCGGCACGGTGCGGCTCCTTTCGGTGTGATACCGGTATTATAGCACAGAGAATATACATAAAACAATTGTTTTCGGAACAAGCCGGAAAATTCCTCTCGATTCCGGCGGCGGGATATGGTATAATGACAGCGGAAAGAGAAAGGACGGAGGACCCGATGCAGAAGCAGTACGTTGCGATCGATCTGAAATCATTCTATGCCTCCGTCGAATGCACGGAGCGCGGGCTCGACCCACTCGACGCAAACCTTGTCGTTGCGGACGAGAGCCGCACGGACAAGACGATCTGTCTTGCCGTGTCGCCTGCGCTGAAGGCGCATAAGATCGCGGGCCGCGCAAGGCTGTTTGAGGTGAAGCAGCGCGTCGACGAGGTCAACCGCGAGCGGCTTGTGCATGCGCCCGGACACCGGTTCACCGGAAAATCCGTCTATGCCTCCGCGCTTGCGCGAGATCCGTCGCTGGAGCTCGACTTTGTCGTCGCAACGCCGCGCATGCATTACTATATGGACTACTCGCGCAGCATCGTCGAGATCTATCTTCGGTACGTTTCGCCGGAGGATCTGCTGGTCTATTCGATCGACGAGGTCTTTATCGACGTCACGCCGTATTTGAAGCGTTATCGGACGACGGCGCACGATTTTGCGATGAAGCTGATCCGCGAGGTCCTCGAGGAGACGCGCATCACCGCGACGGCGGGCATCGGCACGAACATGTACCTTGCGAAGATCGCCATGGACATCGTGGCAAAGCGTATGCCCGCGGACAAGGACGGCGTGCGCATCGCCGAGCTCAACGAACAAAGCTATCGCGAAGCGCTGTGGTGTCATCGGCCGCTCACCGATTTCTGGCGGATCGGCAAGGGCATTGCGCGGAAGCTCGAAACGTACGGCATGCACACGATGGGCGACGTTGCGCGCTGTTCGATCGGCAAACCGACCGACTATAAAAACGAAGATCTTCTGTATCGCCTGTTCGGCGTCAACGCGGAGCTCATCATCGACCACGCGTGGGGCTGGGAGCCGACCGAGATCGCGGATTGCAAGGACTACACGCCGGAAACAAAGAGCCTCAGCCAGGGACAGGTGCTGTCCCGTCCGTACACGGCGGCGGAGGGACGCGTCGTGGTGCAGGAGATGGCGGATCAGCTGTCGATGGATTTGGTGCGGAAGGGGCTGTACACCGATCAGGTCGTGCTGGATATCGTCTATGACGTCGAAAACCTGACCGATCCGAAGCGCGCGGACGCGTACAAGGGCGAGATCATCACGGATTGGTACGGCAGGCGCGCGCCGAAGCCCGTGCACGGCTCCGTGAACCTCGGGCGGCATGTCGCCTCGACCGAGCGGATCGTGGAGGCGGTGCGCACGATCTTCGATCGCATTGCGGACGAAACGCTGCTCATGCGCCGGTTCAACGTCGTGATGTGCAATCTTCTGACCGCGGACGAGCGCAGGGAGGCGGAAGCCGCGCCGGAACAGCTCGACCTGTTCACGGATTACGAAGCGCAGGAGAAGGCGAAACAGGCAGAGGACGCCGCACTCGAAAAGGAGACCCGGCGGCAGAAGGCGCTATTGAACATCCGCGACAAGTACGGCAAGAACGCCGTGGTGCGCGGGCTGAACCTGCAGGACGGCGCGACGGCGATCGAGCGCAACGCGCAGATCGGCGGGCACAAGGCATAGGAGGATCGCATGACGGAGACGCTTATCCTGTACGTTCCGAAGCCGGAGGACGGCTGGTTTTATACAAAGATGATGTCCGATCCGGAGACGATGGCGTACAACGCGCCGTGGTTTCCGCCGGATGGGTGCATCCCGAACCCGGAGGAGGAATGGAAACGGCTCTGTGCGGACTGGATCGGCGCGGAACCGGAACGGTTCTATGCCTATCTCAGACGAACGTCGGACGGCGCGTTTGTGGGAGACGTGAATTTCCACCATACGCCGGAACGCGGCCGGTGGGACATGGGCGTTGTGATCTATGCCCCGGAACGCGGCAGGGGATACGGCAGGCAGGGACTTCGGCTTTTGGCGGAGCATGCGTTTTCGCATGGGGTGACGCGCCTGCATAACGAGTTTGAAACGACGCGGGACGCCGCGTATCGGATGCATCGCGCGGTCGGGTTCCGGGAGACCGGACGCGAAAACGGCGCGATCATGCTGGAACTTACGGAAAACGATTTTCAGAAAGGAAACACGCATATGGAACCGAGAGAATTTCTGGATATTCTGCATGTTGCGGAACGGCTGAAGGACACGCCGCGGCACTGCACGACCTCGAAGGGACGGCGCGAGAGCGTCGCCGAGCACAGCTTCCGGATCGCGCTGATGGCGATGCTGCTGCGGAGTGAGTTTCCGGACCTCGATATCGATAAGGTCACGCGGATGTGCCTCATCCACGACCTCGGCGAGTGCTTCACCGGCGACATCCCGACGTTCCTCAAAACGAGCGCGGACGAAAAGACCGAGGAGCTGCTTCTGGACCGGTGGGTACGGTCGCTGCCCGCGCCGGTTTCGCAGGAGCTTTCGACGCTGTACGCCGAAATGAACGCGCAACAAACGCCGGAGGCGAAGCTCTGGAAAGCGCTCGACAAGCTTGAAGCGGTGATCCAGCACAACGAATCGCCGATCGAAACGTGGGAGCCGAACGAGTACGAGCTGAACAAGACCTACGCGTTCGACGTCGTCGCGTTCTCGGACTGGCTGACGCGGCTGAGGAGAGAGATCTACAACGATACGATTGCAAAAATCGAATCGGGAAAATAATCAAATCAAAGGAGAATTGTCATGAAAATCATTGCAACGAACGAAGCGCCCGCGGCGATCGGACCGTACTCGCAGGGCATGATCGTGGGGAATCTCGTCTATACCTCAGGGCAGATTCCGGTGGATCCGAAGACCGGCGCGATCGCGGGGGACACGATCGAAACGCAGGCGGAGCAGTCTTTGAAGAATGTCAAGGCGGTTCTGGAGGCGGGCGGCGCGACGATGGACAGCATCGTGAAGACGACCTGCTTCATTGCGGACATGGCGGATTTTGCCGCGTTCAACGCGGTCTATGCGCAATACATCAAGGGCGCGCCGGCGCGTTCCTGCGTGGCGGTGAAGACCCTGCCGAAGAACGTGCTCGTCGAGATCGAAGCGATCGCCGAGATCGCAGAGTAAAGAAAGGAAACGCGGCATGAACGACGCAAGAGCGCAGTACGGCGATATCATCGACCGGGAGCATCCCGATTCTCCGAAGCATCCTAAGATGCCGCGGAAGAATCGCGCCGCCCAGTTTGCGCCGTTTGCCGCGCTGACCGGCTACGACGATCTCATTAACGAGGCGGCGCGGTATACGGAGCGGCGGATCGTGCTCGACGAGAACAAGAAGGAGGAGCTGAACCGAAAGCTGCACGCGCTTCTGAACGAGCCGCGTGAGGCGGTTTTCACCTGTTTCGTGCCCGATGCGCAGAAGAGCGGCGGCACCTACGAGGACGTGGCGGGAAGGATCGAAAACGCCGATTTTCTGTACGGATATCTCACGCTCGACTCCGGCCGCGTACTGGATATCGGGGACGTGATCGAGATCGAAAGCGACCTTTTTACGCGTGTGCAGATCTGAAAAAGGGGGCTTGTGCGCATGTGTGAAGAGGGTTTTAACTTTCCGTTAACAGAGCCCCGAACCCGTTGACCGGCGTCCCGTTTCGGAGTAAAATACAGATGAAAACAAGAGCGGAGGGACGATACCATGGAAGAAAAAACGACGCGGCCGATCCTCACGGACGACACCGTGATTGAGGACAAGGAAGTTCCGTTTGAAGATCTGATCTCCGAATTGCGCTATTGATTCCGGACGAAAAGATGCCTTGATTCGGCATCTTTTTTTATGCCCGCAAATGAGCGAAACCAAGACGGGAGGAGGGCTTTTTTATGCCGTTTGAGATCATCCGAAACGACATCACGCGCGTACACGCGGACGCGATCGTCAATCCTGCGAATCCGGAACCGGTCGTCGGCGGGGGAACGGACAGCGCGATCCAACTTGCCGCCGGTCCGCGCCTGCTTGCGGCGCGCGAACGGATCGGGCGGATCGCTGTCGGCACTTCGGCGGAAACAAAGGCGTACGATCTTCCGGCAAAGTACGTGCTGCACACCGTTTCGCCGGTCTGGATCGACGGCGCGCACGGCGAGGAAGCGCTTCTGCGGCGATCGTACGACGCCGCGCTTTCGCTGGCGGACCGGCTGCACTGCCGCTCGATCGCGTTTCCGCTGCTGTCTGCCGGGACGTACGGCTTCCCACGCGAGCGCGCGCTTCGCACCGCAATCTCCGCGTTCACCGATTTTCTGCTGACGCACGACATGCAGATTCTTCTGGTCGTGTTCGGACAGGAGCCGTATTCACTTTCCCGCGGGTTGTTCGGCGACCTGAAGGCTTACATCGACGACCGTTATGTCGGCGATGCGGAAAAAGCCGAGTACGGCGCGGACCGCTATGTGTTGAACGGCAGAAGACGCGCAATGCTGCAGGCGATGCGCGAGGACGATCTGATCCGACCCGAAGCGGACGAGGCGGCATGCGAAGCGTCGTTTGACGCCGCAAAGCCGCTGATGCATCGCCCCGCTTCGCATGCAAAAGCTGCGGCAGTTCCGCAGGCGGCGCCGAAAGCGCCTGCGCCGCAAAGCCTTGACGCGATCCTCGGCGGGGTCGAAAGCACGTTTTCCGAGCATCTTCTGGATCTTCTGAAGGAGCGCGGGGAGAAGGATTCGGACGTCTATCGCCGCGCGGAGATCAGCCGTCAGCTGTTCCACAAGATCATCAATAAAAAGGATTATCAGCCGACCAAAAGCACGGCGATCCAGCTGGCGCTGGGATTGCGCCTCGATCTTGTGCAAACGCAGAAGCTGCTCGAAAAGGCGGGGTATTCGCTGACGCGCAGCAGCAAAACGGACCTGGTCGTGCAGTACTTCATCGAGCGCGGCGAATACAGCATCGTCACGGTGAACACGGCGCTGTACGACTGCGGACTGCCGCTTCTGAAAACCGGCAGCGCTTCTTAAAAATGTCAACCGGGAATTGACAAAAACCTCCTTTGGATTTGGTATGATGCAGTCAACAAAAACAAAGGAGGTTCTTCTTATGAACAGCAATCTGACGGAACTCGTTTTTATTCTGGATCGCAGCGGCTCCATGGCGGGGCTCGAAACGGACACGATCGGCGGCTTCAACGCCATGATCGAAAAGCAAAAGCGCGAGGAGGGCGAGGCGTATCTTTCGACGGTCCTGTTCAGCGACAGGAGCAGCGTCCTCTATGACCGGGTCGATCTCAAGAAGGTCGAGCCGATGACGGAACGGCAGTACTATGTCGGCGGCTGCACGGCGCTTCTGGATGCGATCGGCGACGCGGTGCATCACATCGCCAACGTGCACAAGTACGCCCGCGAGGAGGATCGCCCCGCAAAGACGATCTTCGTGATCACCACCGACGGCATGGAGAACGCAAGCCGCCGCCATACCTATGACGAGGTGCGCAGCCTGATCGAACGGCAGCGCGAGCGGTTCGGCTGGGAATTCCTGTTCCTCGGCGCAAACATGGACGCCGTCTCCGCCGCGCGGCGGTTCGGGATCCGCGAGGATCGCGCGGTGCGCTATGAATGCGACGCCAAGGGCACAGCGCTGAATTACAAGGTAGTCAGCGAAACGATCGGGCACGTCCGCGCGGGAAGACCGCTTGCGGCAGACTGGAAGGCGGAGATCGAAGAGGACTACGAAAAGCGCGGCAAACACTGACGCATGATTCAAGGGCGGCGGACGATCCGCCGCTTTTGCACGATTGACGCAAAGGAAAGGATGAAGTATAATGAATCATCAAGAATCCGGAAAGGAGACCGCCGTGAACGAACCGGGAACGATCCGCGTGACGGGCAAGGGACTGATCCGCCTGAAGCCCGATACGGTGCGCGTTACGATGACGCTTGAGGGAATGGATCCAGATTATGCGGAAACGCTGAAACGCTCCGCCGCCGATACGGGCAAGGTGCGGGAGGCGATCGCGCCGCTCGGCTTTCTGCGGGAGGATCTCAGGACGCTGAACTTTCATGTGGAGGCGGAGTACGAAGGCTATCAGGAGGAAGGCGTTTATCGGCAGCGGCTTACAGGCTACCGCTTCCGCCATGAACTGAAGCTGGAATTCCCGCTTGACGACGAACGGCTCGGACAGGTGCTTGCGGCGCTTGCAAACGCCGCCCTGACGCCGGAGATCGGCATCGCCTATACCGTGAAGGACCGCGAAGCGGCAAAGAACGCGCTTCTGGGTCTTGCGGTTGCCGATGCAAAGCAAAAGGCTTCGGCGCTCACGGAAGCCGCAAACGTGAAGCTCGGACGCATCCGGCACATCGACTATTCGATCGGCGAGAACGCCTTCGCCGTGCAGCCGGTTCTGTACGCCGGAAAGGCGCGGAAGATGTGCGCGGACAGCTTCAATCCCGGGATCGTGCCGGAGGACATCGAGGCGGAGGACACCGTTGCGGTGATCTGGGAGATCGAATGATACCCGATCGGGAATCAGATAAATCCATTGCAAGGAGGAAACAATATGGCGAAGTATCAGTGCGGCCCCTGCGGCTATATCTATGATCCGGCGGAGGGCGATCCGGACGGCGGCATCGCGCCCGGCACCCCGTTTGAAGATCTGCCCGAGGATTGGTGCTGCCCGATCTGCGGCGTAGGCAAGGACATGTTTGAAAAGGTCGAGGAATGACGGCGATCGGCATCCATCGGTTTTGAACGACCCGCAGGGCTTTGCGGGAAGGCAGGGGCTATTCTGGATTCAGAGCAGCCCCTTTCTTTGTATGACGGGCGAATTGCGCTCTATTCCGCTTTTTTTGAGCGGAGCGGTAAGATCGGATCGGATTTGTCGTGTATATGGGTGAAAGGAGGCGAGTCCGTTTGGATGATGAAATGATCGTTCGGCTCTACTGGAACCGGAACGAAAATGCAATCTCGGAATCATCAAGGAAGTACGGCGCATACTGCACTGCGATTGCCCAAAACATCCTGCAGAACAGGTCCGATGCGGAGGAATGCGTCAACGATACATGGCTCCGCGCGTGGAACGCGATGCCGCCGCACAAGCCGTCCGTGCTGTCCGTCTTTCTCGGAAAGATCACAAGAAACCTCTCATTTGACCGATTCAGAAAGCTTCACCGGGAAAAGCGCGGCGGCGGGAGTCTCGACATCGTATTGGATGAGCTCGCGGAATGCGTTTCCGGCAGCGACGATACGGAACGCCGGTGGGAGGAAACAGAACTGAAAGAGGAGATCGACCGGTTTCTTTCTCGCCTGCCGAAGGAACAGCGATACATGTTTATTCTGCGCTACTGGTACGCGGACAGCGTTTCGGACATCGCGGAACGCTTTCGGACGAGCGCAAACAATGTGTCCGTGACGCTGAGCCGCATCCGGCAAAAGCTGAAACGGGATCTGATCGAAAGGGGATTTGACGTATGAAGAAGGAAGAACTGTTCGAGGCATTGGGAAACATGGATGAAACCGATGTCGGAAAGGCAAAGGAATACAAGCGGCGCAAAACGCCCGCATGGGCAAAGTGGACGGCGATCGCCGCATGCGCCGCAATTCTGGTCGGTGCGATCGTGGGGATCCCCGCGCTTATGAAGAACAATCAAAAGCAGGCGGAAGGCGGCGTAAAAACCGTATCGGCGGCATATCCCGCGCCGGTCGCCGTGAACCTCAGCGCGCAGGACTTCGTGGAGAGCGACGAGCATTGGAACTGGTGGAATGCGTACCGGACGAAAGTGCAGGCATCCAAAAATCTTCAGAACGGGATCGACGGCTATTACGCGGCGATCATGCGGGAAGTCCTTTCTTCCGGAGAGGAAAATACGGTCTGCTCTCCGATCAATATCTATATCGCTTTTGCGATGCTTGCGGAGGTTTCGGACGGGAATACGCGGCAGCAGGTTCTGGAATTGCTCGGGGCGCCCGATATCGGGACCCTGCGATCCACCGTTTCCGCACTTTGGGAAGGCAATTACGCGGACACGCCCGTTTTCAAAAGTGTTCTTGCAAATTCGCTTTGGCTGAACGGCAAATACCGGTACAACGATGAGACGCTCTCTCGTCTTTCCGAGCAGTATTATGCGTCCTCCTTCTCCGGAACGCCGGGATCGCCGGAAATGGACGAGGCGCTGAGAGACTGGACGAACGAAAATACCGGCGGCTTTTTAAGCGAGTACGTCAAGGACCTGAAGCTCGATTCCGCGACCGTTCTGGAGATCGTATCGACGATCTGTTATAAGGCGCAATGGACCGAACTGTTCCTGCCCGGGAACACAACGCAGGAGGTCTTCCACGGTACGACCGGCGACACGACCGTGGACATGATGCACCGAACCGACACGCTCGGCGTATACCGGACGGATACGTTCACCTCGGTCGGCCTGAATCTGTTTGACAGCGGTACGATGTATTTCTTCCTGCCGAAGGAGGGCGTTGACGTCAACGCGCTTGCCGCCGATCCCGAGCTGCTTGCCGCAGCAAGGTCCTCCGAGGACAGCGAGAAATGGTCTGCGCCTCTGGTCCATCTCTCCGTCCCCAAATTCAAAGTGTCCGGTCATACGGATCTTTTGGAAATCATTCAATCACTCGGACTGACGGACGCTTTGGATCCCGCGCTTGCGGACTTTACGCCCTTGACGACGGACCGGGACGACCTTTACCTGAGCACGGCGGAACATGCCGCAATGGTGGAGATTGATGAGCAGGGCGTGACCGGCGCCGCATATACGGCGCTTGCTATGGCCGAAGGCGCTTTCGAGCCGGACGAAGAGATCGACTTTGTTCTGGACCGGCCTTTCCTGTTCCTTGTCACCGGCAGAGACGGTTCCGTTCTCTTCTCCGGGATCGTAAGAAATATCGGCTGACGGAAATGCCCGGTGTCGACGGTCGGAATCATTCCGACGCTTCGCACCGGGCTGTTGCTTTGTATGATTACTGCGCATCGGCGAAGCGGCGCTCGAAGAATGCGGCTCCGGAGACGGTTTGCCATGGGTATAGTTCAACTCTCAGTATTTTTCGGCAAGTATCGCGCAGTCGTCTCCGGTCAACTGTGTTTTTTTCGAACCGGCTATGGCTATTTTGCAGGATCCATGCTATAATGGTCGATACAGAACCATATTCCGTACAGGACCGCAATCATGCGGAGAAAGGGGTTTTATGATAACCGATTCCTTCGACGACAAATCCCCCGCCAAGATCAATGTAAAACGAAACGAGAATGCCGTTTCCGTGGATGCGGTCATCTTTACGTTCTCTCGGGAGATCGAACAATACGTGACAGCGCACTATGACTGCGAGAAAGTCGGAGAATATCTGATGGCCAGCGGCGCAACTTCCGTATATCTGCTCAGATACCACGGAAAGAGATTCGGCTTTTACAGAACATGGGTGGGCGCGCCTGCCTGCATTGCGCCGATCGAAGAATTGTCGACCGTCCTGGATACGAATAAAATCATCCATTTCGGCGGAGCGGGATGCCTTGACAGGGAAATCGCCAGAGGCAAGGTCATGATCCCGACAGAGGCTTACAGAGACGAAGGGACCTCCTATCACTACGCCCCCGCATCGGACTATATCCGGATCAAAAACCATGACGTCGTAAGGGCTTTTATGGATGAGAACCGGATCCCGTATGTTTTGGGCAAGACCTGGACCACGGACGCTTTTTACAGAGAAACGGTCAACAACTTCGAAAAGCACAAAGCCGACGGCTGTATCTCCGTGGAGATGGAAGGCGCTGCCGTGCAAGCCGTCTGCGATTTCCGCGGCTTGGAAGTCTACATGTTTTTTACCGGCGGAGACCTGCTGGATGCGCCGGAATGGACCGCCAGAAGGGAAAAGGGTCAGATCGAACATACGCAGCATGATCCGGGGCATTTCGACATTGCACTTGCGCTTGCCGAATATACGGTGAATCTGTAACAGGTCTTCGGCGATCCTTTCCGATCGCCCGGAAAAAAGCCGACGGGTATCGCCGACGCAAAGCGGTATATCGGTATGCATTCGACGCAAAAAGCTCCCGAAACCGGGAGCTTTATCATTTTCTTTTCAGGAATCCGCTTTCGGCGCGTCGGGCGCTTTCGGCGCGTTGTTCGGCCTTCTTCTCGGCCGGCGCCGGAACTGTTTCTTCTGCCCTTCGGCGCTGCCGTCCGCATTCTGCTTCGGCGGCTGCGGATCCTGCGGATTCTGTTGCTTCTGCGGCTTTTGCGAATTCTGCGGCTTTTGCGGATTCTGCTGCTTTTGCGGATTCTGCTTCTGCGGCGCATTCTGCTGTTTTTGCGGGTTCTGCTTCTGCTGTGCGTTCTGCGGTTTTTGCGGATTCTGCTTCTGCTGAGGCTGCTTTTGCTCCGGCTTCTGCTGGGGCTGCTTTTGCTCCGGCTTCTGCTCCGGTTTCTGCTCCGGCTTGCGATCGCGCGTGTTGCCGCGTCCGCCGCGGCGTGTGTTGTTCGCGGCTTCCTTGCGGAACTGCGCGTCCGGATCCGCGTCCTTCGCCGGCTCGGTCTTCTTCACGGCAAGCGCGACCTCCGGCAGCGGTTCGCCCGGCGCGGAAAGATGCGTATACGGATACTCGCGGACGTCGATCGAGCCGTCCTCCATCGTAAGGCGGACCTTGGTGCGCTCGGTGATTGCGTTGTTCTCCACCACGACGCCCACTCCGTCGACCGTGTTGACCTCGCGGCCCGGCTTCGGCATGACGCTGCGGATCGCCTCGTACGCGCTCTGCTCGTACTGCAGGCAGCACATGAGACGCCCGCAAAGGCCCGAGATCTTGGTCGGGCTCAGCGACAGATTCTGTTCCTTCGCCATCTTGATCGAGACGGGACGGAAATCGTCAAGGAACGACTTGCAGCACACGAGCCGCCCGCACGGGCCGAGCCCGCCGAGCATCTTCGCCTCGTCGCGCACGCCGATCTGACGAAGCTCGATCCGCGTTTTGAGCGAGTATGCAAGATCCTTCACGAGCTCGCGGAAATCCACGCGCTCATCGGCCGTGAAATAGAACACGACCTTGCTGCCGTTAAACGTGTATTCCACGTCCACAAGCTTCATATCGAGGCCGTGCGCCGCGATCTTTTCCTGACACATCGAAAAAGCGTCGGCTTCCTTTGCCTCGTACATGGCGCGCAGGCGCTTGTCCTCATCCGTCGCGATGCGGACGACCGGCTTCAGCGGCGCGACGACTTCGCTCTCGTCGACCTCCTTGGGATCGTTCGGCACATCGCCGTATTCCATACCGCGCGCCGTTTCGACGATCACGCCGTCGCCCGCTTTCACGGGCAGATCGAGCGGATCGAAATAGTAGACGCGTCCGCTTGTTTTGAATTTTACTCCGATAACCTTAACCATAGTTTCCCCTTACGGCAGCTTTGCCAGGATCCAATCGACGACCATGGCGGGATTTGCCTTGTAGCTGAGCATCTCCTTCGCCTCCGCCGCAATTTGTATCATACCTTGTATTTGCGCAGTTGTAAAGGTCGAATTGAAATTCTTTTCGACCGTTGCGCAATCCGTATTGCGCATTTCGGATATGCCGAACTTTTGCCGAAGCACGTCCGATAGGATCGAAAGGAACAGATCCAGCACCCGGTCGACCGCCGCTGTGCTGACCTTCTTCGTCTTCTTCACCGTGCCGTCCTCGCTCTGCTCCGTTACCGTTTCGGTGCACAGCGCGGAAAGCGCCGCGTACGGCTTCACGCGCGTCGCAAACGTCCCGATGCAGGCGATCGCCTCGCGCCGGAACGCAAGCGCGTCCTCCTGAAGAAACGCCTCCGCGCGGCCGTATACGCCGTCGGAGAGCTTCGCCGCAAGCGCTGCCTGCTCGCGCCGGACGCCGTTTTCCGCAAGCCGCTTCGCGATCGTTTCCCACGGCTCGGTCTCGTTGCGCAGGATCATGCAGCGCGACAGCACCGTCGGCCGAAAGCCCGATTCGACGCCGGTCAGCAGAAGCAGCGTGTCCTCCGGCGGCTCCTCAAGCGTTTTCAGAAGCACGTCCTGCGCCGCCTCGCTCATCGTATGCGCGTTCGGAAACAGGATGCAGCGTCTGCCCTTGCCGTACGCCTCCGCGTTGATCACCGCCAGCGCATCCCGCACGGTTTTGACCTGAAAATCCGCGGGCTCCTGATAAAACGGACAGCCGGAAAGCGCATTTGTGTCGTCCGTATGCAAAAGATACCGCGCCGCGGCACAGCGGGCAAGCATGAGCGCGCCGCTCTCCTGCGGTCCCGCAAACAGGATCGCGTGCGGGACCTCGCCCGCTTCGATCCGCTCCATCCAGTCAGTTCTTCGCATGGATCGCCTCCGAAAGCTTTTCCCGCATCGCGTCCGTCGCATTCAGGTACAGCACCGACGGCTTCCCATCCTGCGTGAACCAGATCGCCGTTGTCTTTTCCCGTTCGCCGTGGAATGTCCTGAGCGTCGGCCTCGCGTCGGTTTTCCGGTACGTCCCGACCTCGGTGATCGCATCGAGCGGTACGGTCGTCAGCAGCTTTTTCTTTTCGCCGACGGCCTGCAGGGCGCGGAGCTCCGTA
>JAEEGI010018920.1_pt1 | contig 13943 bp, 12 predicted proteins | sample 8958751 | NCBI WGS metagenome assembly JAEEGI01 (sample SAMN16246545, study PRJNA631951) | gut metagenome | biome: gut microbiome; feature: rumen; material: KS-attached | host: Bos | place: Iran: Karaj | collected 2018-10
AGCCCCAGGAAAACAGCATCTTCCACTGTGCCTTTCAAGCCATATGCCGAGGCGTCACGGTTCAGTAAAAGCTCTTCCGGCCTGATGCTTACCTGTACTTCCTGATCCCTGAGATATTCCGGCGCTACCGTGTCAATCGTCGTATGATAATCATCTATATACAGAACAGCCTGTCCGTTCTCTATCTTCAGTGTACCGTTCAGCATGTTCGTTCTCCCGATGAACGTTGCCACAAACACATTTGCCGGCCGCTGATAGATACTTTTCGGATTGCCGATGTGCTGTATCACACCCGCATTCATGACTGCTATCCTGTCTGACACCGCCATGGCTTCTTCCTGGTCATGCGTGACATACACACAGGTAATGCCGACGTTGTGCTGGATGTTCTTGATGACCGTTCTCATCTCCACGCGCAGCTTCGCATCCAGGTTCGACAATGGCTCGTCCATCAGAAGCACATCAGGGCTGATACAAAGCGCTCTCGCCAGCGCCACACGCTGCTGCTGCCCACCGGAAAGGCGATCCGGGAGCCGGTCCGCCAGGGCATCTATCTGCATCAGTTTCAGAAACTTGTCCGTGCTGATTCTGATTTCTTCCTTCGGCAGGTGACGGTTCTTTAAACCGAACTCTACATTCTTCCGCACTGTATAGTGCGGGAAGATAGCATAGTTCTGAAACACCATGCCGATATTTCTCTTGGAAGGGTCAAGGTCATTGATACGCTTATCGCCAAAGTAGAAATCTCCGCCTTCTATGCTGTTGAAGCCGGCGATCATGCGGAGCAGAGTTGTTTTCCCGCACCCCGAAGGGCCCAGAAGTGTGAAGAATTCACCAGGATTGATATTGACGCTCAGATCAGGAATAATCACATTGTCTCCGTACTTTTTTACCGCGTGACTGATTCGGATATCCACGCTCATACGCAATCTCTCCTTTGCAAAGAATTTCTGTAAAATATGTACTATTTTACGACGAAAAATCTAATACGTCAAGTTTTGGAAAGTACTTCCTTCACGATTTCCTCGACGTGGGTATAGTCATCCACACGTACAAAAGGAATATCCGACTGATAAACGGCTTCATCATTTCCTCCTACGCCGTAATCATCTCCGCAATAGAGAATATTGCTGTGCAGAAGGTTGTTATCATGGCAGTAGCGATCAAGTGCAAAATACTTGTTATAGGGGGCCGGAGCAAAGTCAAAAGAGGAGCTGCCGCCGATAAACACGCTGAAATCAGAGAAGACTGCTTTAACATCCTGATAGATCACACGGCGCTTGCTGCGGTCAGGATCAAATGCAAGTTTATCTTCTATATCAGCAGTTGTGCCAAGCAAGGGAAAAGTGACGCAGCCGGAAGTATGAAACTCTACACTATCCCCCTTGAAAACCGTATAGCCGAATTTTTCCCTTAACGCTGTGATTCTTTCCGCAACGCTATCCCTCTCGCAGGGGATGACCTCATCATAAACCGTTTTCAGAGCTCCGGAATTGCTGTCATAACGGCAGAACTGCATCCCATAATTGCCGATAATGTCAATCGGATAGCAGCCCATCTGCCGGAATATTCTGCTGCTCTGCCCTGCACCGACCATAAGGAGCGTATAGCTCCGTCTAAGCTTGTCGAGGAAAGCCCGGTTTTTATCGGGCAGCGGTGTTTTATGTTGGGAAAGCGTTCCGTCCAGGTCAAAGGCTATCACACGTATTTCATTCAGAAATGGCTTTTTCATTTACTTTTCTCCTTACCGGCAGGTCATGAAAAATATTATATTCTTTTCTGTCACTGCCAAAACGAAAAAAGAGAGCGTTCTCTGAAAAACTGCAGAGAACGCCTGTTATTCAGTATTCCGATTTTTCGGCTTCCTGATTGATGGCAATTTTTACAATACGGCTTGTTCCAAGGCGGGTTGCACCGAGACGCATGAATTCTCTGGCATCCTCAAGAGAGGAAATGCCGCCCGCCGCTTTGACCTGTACCTGAGGAGCACAGTGTTCACGCATAAGCCTGACATCTGCAAAGGTTGCACCACCCTTGGAAAACCCTGTGGACGTCTTGATAAACTCAGCACCGCTGTCGGATACAATCTCGCAAAGGCGGATCTTTTCCTCTTCCGTAAGGAGGCAGCACTCAATGATTACCTTCAGGAGCGCGCCTCTGCTGGCTTCTCTGACTGCTTTGATATCGTTGGCAACATTTTGCCAGCTTCCGTCCTTCACCATGGAGAGATTGATGACCATATCCACCTCATCCGCTCCGTTCTTTATGGCGTCAGCCGCTTCAAATGCCTTTGCAGCAGTCGTCATATACCCATTCGGAAAGCCGATGACCGTACAGATCTTCAATTTGTCGCCAACATAGCGTTTCGCACCGGCAACATGACAGGGTGGAATACAGACAGATGCGCAATGAAATTTGATAGCCTGGTCGCAGAGTGTTCTGATTTCTTCCGATGTGCAGTCTACCCGGAGAAGAGTATGGTCACAGGCAGCAAGGATCTCATCAAGTGTGATTTCCTTTTCAGCAGGAAGGATTTCATTGAGTTCGTTTTCGTTGTACACGGGAATACCTTCTTTCATTAATATTTCCGCCGCGACACCGCGGCCTTTGATAAGTGTGGTTGTAAATGATCCGTCATAGATCATGCTGTTCCCGCAGGACGGGCTCCGGTGTTTGAGCAGCGCCACCCGGCAGCCGAACTTCCGCGCAATAAGAAGAGCTGACTCCGCGCCTTTGCTGTAAGCCTCCGTTACATCGCTGCCTGCCGAAGTTATGACTTTTTCTCCCCTTCTCTCCGCGGGAATGCGGGGAATCGGCAATCCTCCTGCTACCTCCGGACATACCGGCACAAGCCGGTATCGCTTCTTCAGCGCAGAAATCGTCTCATATGGCAGTGCATTTGAATCTCCGCTGTACTTACAGCAGGAGCCAAACAGGCAGGCAGAAATCAGCAGGCTTTTACGAGGGGTATCAACTGACGTCGACATGGATTTTTTCTTCCACGACGGAAATGTTCACACCAGATGCCTTTTTCTCCGATCCTGCAGAAGCAAAGGAAATGACAGCTTCAGCGGCCGGATCTTCTATTTCCTTCTGAATCAGGCGGCGGAGATTCCGTGCGCCATAGTTCACCGAATAACCGTTTTTCACCAGCCAGGCGGGGACGTCCTCCGTCCACGTGAGTACAACATCCCGTTCCTTCAGAGCATCACGGAGCTCATTAAGCATCAGAACAGCAATCGCGGCAAAATTCTCTTCCGAAAGCTGATGGAAGCTGACAATTTCATCCACGCGGTTGATAAACTCCGGCCGGAGAAATTCGCCAAGAGCTTTCATACTGCGGTCTCTCGACAGATCACTGAGTGAGCCGCCGAATCCGATTCCGCCGGATGTGGAGCTGCTGCCGGCATTGGTTGTCATGATAATAATGGTATTTTCAAAGTTCACCATTCGCCCCTGCGCATCGGTAATCCGGCCGTCATCAAGAATCTGCAGGAGAATATTCATAACATCAGGATGAGCTTTTTCAATTTCGTCAAAGAGAATCACAGAGTATGGCTTCCGGCGGATTTTTTCCGTAAGCTGGCCGGCATCATCGTAACCGATATACCCCGGAGGAGACCCGATAATACGGGATACCGAAAACTTTTCCATAAACTCCGACATATCCAGCCTGATCAGTGCTTCCGGAGTATCAAACATATCCTCGGCAAGACGCTTCACCAGTTCGGTCTTTCCTACGCCTGTACTGCCTACAAAGATAAAGCTCACCGGCTTCCGCTTTGCCTTAAGCCCGACGCGGCTGCGCTTGATAGCCGAACAGACGGCATTCACTGCTTCATCCTGCCCTACGATGTGCTGCCTGAGGCGTTCATTCATACCAGCGAGGCGTTCCAGTTCTCCTTCCTTGATACTGGATGCAGGGATCTTCGTCCAGAGTTCAATAATACGTGCGAGGTTGTCCACCGTCAGTTCCGGCCGGCCTGCAGCGTCCAGTGCTGCCAGTTCCTGCTCCAGCTTAATTTCGGTAGTGCGAAGCTCCGCAATTCTGGCATATCTCTTGTCCAGATACTCCTGTGAATTCTCTACACCTTCCGGGATAGCCTCCGTCATCAGCGCATTGCGCTCAAAACGGATGTTTTCCAGGTCTTTCTCAGCCAGCATGCGCCGGTTGATGCCCTCATCCTTCAGATTGACGTCCGAACAGGCCTCATCCAGAAGATCAATTGCTTTATCCGGGAGGAAACGGTCAGTGATATAGCGCTCGCTCATGGTGACGGCAAGGCGGCACATTTCTTTTGGAATACGGACTCCGTGGAAATCCTCATAATAATGAGCAATTCCCTCTACAATGCGAACGCTGTCCTCCAGAGAAGGTTCAGCTACAGTAACCGGCTGAAAGCGGCGTTCCAACGCGGAATCTTTTTCAATATGCTTGCGGTATTCATTGAAGGTAGTGGCTCCGATGACCTGTACCTCTCCACGAGACAAGGCCGGTTTGAGAATATTGGCAGCATTCATGCTGCCTTCCGCATCACCCGCCCCGACGATTGTATGAATCTCATCAATCACGAGGATAACATTTCCCTGCCGGCGGATATCTTCAATAAGCCCCTTCATACGGCTTTCGAACTGCCCTCTGAACTGAGTGCCGGCAACCAGCGACGTCAGATCCAGCAGAAAGACCTCCTTGCTCTGCAGTTTTACCGGGACGTTTCCGGCAGCAATACGCTGGGCAAGCCCTTCTGCGATAGCAGTTTTTCCAACACCCGGCTCCCCGATCAGACAGGGGTTGTTTTTCTGCCGGCGGTTCAGAATCTGAATCACACGCTCCAGTTCTTCCTCGCGGCCGATCATGGCATCGAGCTTGCCCTCCGCAGCACGGCGGGTCAGGTCGATACAATAACTGTCGAGATACTTGTGTTTATTCTGATGAGGTGTTTCTTTCTGCTGCGTCTTTTGCTGTCCGACGCCGGACGCTTCAGGAGCGGGCTGTCCGTCCTGCCGCATCATATTGCCAAACAAACGACCGAAAAACGGAAAGGTCGCAGTTTTTCCATCTTCCGTGTCATCCTGCTGTTCCGGCAGTTCTGTTCCCTCCATGCCGGAAAGGAAGTTCATTGCTTCACCGCTCAGATTGTCAAGCTCCTCTTCCGAAATTCCAAAGCGCTTCATAATATCGTCGACCGGTTTGATATGAAGCTCTCTGGCGCATTTCAGGCACAAACCTTCATTTTTGGTTGTATTATCCCCGTCTATTTTCGTGATAAAAATAACCGCAATATTTTTACCGCAACGGGAACACATTACTGTCTGCATCTATTTTCAATACTCCTGTTTTATCGATCAAATTAACATTCTTGTGAAAAAGCGGAAACTCTGGAAAAAGCTGATCAGCGGTGTAGAGTCGCAGGTATCTTTACCGATAATGACGCCGAGAAACCCCAGCAGCCAGCAAAACAGCACACAGTAAATCAAACCCTTTACGAAGCCCATTGCTGCTCCTGCCGCTTCGTCAACAAAGTCCGCATTCGGCAGGTGAAAGTCCAGGTTGATTACATCGAACAAAGCCGTTATCAGAATCAGTATCATAATGAAAGCAATCGTGATACAGCCGACGTAAGCCACAGCATTGCAGGCAACCGTCACAACAGCATCGGTAAGAGAAATGCCTGTCTGCTGAGCGTAGGCAACGCTGTCCCGTGCAAGATCCTCCGATACAGCTTTATAGAAACCTATCGACCTGAGACACTCATAAGCATAATCATAGCGCAGGGAACTGTCCTGCTCAAGTATATCCGTAAGCGAGAGATCCGTTCCGCCATAGCCGAGTCTTTCCAGAACCTCATCTGTATTTGTCTCAGAATCTATAAATCCGCCTATAAACGGGTTAAGCGCCGGTACAACCTCACGGCCATACCGTATCGTCAGTGCATTTGCGGCTACCAGCGCCAGAATAACCGCCAGCAGGCCGGCAATGCCTCCGATCAGCCCTCGCTTAAAGCCGCCCCATATGCACAATGCCAGAATCACCAGCAGGATGATATTCAGGAACAGTTTAATCATCTTTATACCCTCACTCTGCAGTCTTCAAACAGGTTTCCGACAGCGCCGTCATACCAGACGCGGTTAAGATAAAGCCCCTGCGGAGGCATGGTAGGCCCTGTCAGGCGCCGGTCCCCCTTTTCCAGAAGTACCGGGATCTCCGAAGGGAGAAGTTTACCATAGGCTGCATAAACCATCGTCCCCACCATAGCCCTGCACATATTGTACAAAAACCCGTCTGCACAGATAGAAATCGTTATCAGATCTCCCTCTTTCTCCGCACGGCACCACCAGACAGTTCTCACCGTCGTCCGTGTTTCCGTGCCCAGGCTGCGGACAGCCTTGAAATCATGCGTCCCCACAAATGCCTCAGCCGCTTCAGCGATCATCGCGATATCCAGATTCTGGGGCCAGAAGCATACCCTCTGAGACAGAAATGGATCCGGGATCCTGCTGTTCAGAATTTTGTAGATATACTCTTTCTTCCGGCAGGACAGAATAGCGTTGAACTCTTCTTCTGCCTCAACTGCACCAGTTACGGCAATGTCTTCCGGCAGCCTTGCATTGACCGCCAGAGGAATGCGGTCAACCGGGATGGAGGAATCTGTCCTGAAATTGGCACAGTAACGCAGTGCGTGAACCCCTGCATCTGTTCTGCCGCAGCCGGTAACGCGGATATCTTCCTTGCAGACCTTTGCAAGTGCTTCTTCCAGCGTCTGCGCAACAGTAACAGCGTTCTTCTGAACCTGCCATCCATGATATCTGCTCCCGTCATAGCGCAGACGGAGCGCAATATTCCTCATGTTATCAGCCTCCGAGATTCCGGACAGCAATCACACCAGCCAGGAAAAGGAGCGATACTAACAGAGCAATATGATCCTCTCTGCCCATGACGAGCTGCTTCATTCTTGTACGGCCTTCCCCGCCATGATAGCAGCGGCTTTCCATGGCAACCGCGAGCTCATCTGCCCTTCGAAAGGCAGAAACAAAGAGAGGCACAAGAATAGGTATCAGTGCCTTTGCGCGCTTGATCAGGCCTCCTGTTTCAAAATCTGCTCCTCTCGCTTTCTGAGCTGACATGATTTTATCTGTTTCCTCTGTCAGCGTCGGGATAAAGCGGAGAGCCATGCTCATCATCATCGTCATCTCATGGACGGGAACCTTCAGCTTCTTCAGAGGATTCATCAGCATCTCCAGCCCGTCTGTCAAAGCGAGGGGACTGGTCGTATAAGTCAGGAGAAATGTACCGGTGATCAGGAGGACAATTCGCAGGACCATTTTAACTGCGCGGTCAATCCCTTCCCAGGTGATGATCCACCCCGGGACTACCGGCGTCCCCTGAGTATAGAAAACATTCAAAAAGGCAGTCAGTGTAATAATGATCAGCATCGGCTTCAGGCCTTTGAATATGTTTTTCGGTTTGATTTTTGATATGGCCATCAGGATCACTGCTGCGGCAAGTACAGCAGCATAAGAGATCCAGCTTTTTGCCTGAAACAACGCTACAATATAAATGACGACAGCAATCAGCTTCGTTCGGGGGTCAAGGCGATGAATGATACTGTCTCCGGGGAAATACTGGCCCAGTGTTACATCTTTCAGCATGAAACAGCCCTCCCTGCTTTCAGTACGGCAGCTTTCAGCTGTTCATGCGTAAAGATGGTTCCCTGAAGAGGAACCCCCTTTTTTTGAAGTGCGAGAGCAATTTCCGTCGCCGCGGGGATATCAAGCCCAAGACCTTTCAGCTTTTCCGGCTGAGCAAATACTTCAGCGGGCGTTCCATCCATTACTATCTGCCCGTGGGCAAGAACGATCAGACGCTCTGCGATTCTGGCCATATCATCCATGTTATGGCTGACAATCATAACAGTTGCTCCTGAAACTTGGCGATAACGGGCTACATTGCTGAGTATCATGCGGGTTCCCTCCGGGTCAAGCCCGGCCGTCGGTTCATCAAGGATCAGAATTTCCGGGCGCATGGCAATCACGCCGGCAATGGCAATACGGCGTTTCTGTCCGCCGGACAGTTCCAGCGGTGAACGTTCAAATAGTCTCTCCTCTACACCGGCGAAGTCAGCTGCCTCCAGCACCCTGTTTCTGACTTCCTGTTCGCTCAAGTTCATGTTCCGCGGACCGAAAGCTATGTCCTGAAAAACAGTCTCCTCAAAGAGCTGATACTCCGGATACTGGAATACAAGCCCTATGCGAAATCTGACATCTCTCCGTGTTGTTTTGCTGCTGTTAATATCCACACCATCCAGCGTTACCCGGCCGGAAGTAGGCTGCAGCAATGCATTCAGATGCTGAATCAAGGAGCTTTTTCCCGATCCCGTATGCCCGATCAGGCCGATCATTTCACCCTGTTTTATATGGAGATTGATCCCGGACAGTGCTGTATTTTCAAAGGGTGTTCCTTTACTGTAAATATGGCTCAGTTCTTCTGTTCTGATATCTGCCATTCCATGCTCCCACTCATAATCATTCATGGTAGTATATCACAGACAGGAGTTCTTTACCAGCCTTTTTCATAAAGAAACTGTGAATTGTGAAACAAGATTAAATATAAAAAGAAAAGCTTCCGGCAGAAAAATCTGACGGAAGCTGTCTTTTATATATTTTCAGGACAAACTGTCTTCTGCATCCGGATCCTTGCAGACATCTATCCAGGGAGCGTCATTACAGGCAAGCTCCAGTTCCTCAATTGTGAGCCTGACAGCGCTGTGATCAGTACCTGCTGCAGGGTATACAGTGGCATGCTGCTTCAGACTCTCGTCCAGGTAGATCGTCACATCAGGATTCACCCCGAACGGGCAGACTCCACCGACATCATGGCCGACCAGTTCTTCCACCTGATCATGGGGGATCATTTTTGCCTTGCATCCAAAACGGGCTTTATATTTTTTATTGTCAATCCGCGCCATTCCCTCTGCAAGAATCAGGACTGCTTTGTCTCCCTGAAGAAAAGAAAGGGTTTTGGCAATCATTCCCGGTTCACAGCCGAGGGCTTCTGCTGCCTCTGCAACCGTAGCGCTGCTGTGCTCGGGAATTATGATATGGTCTTCCAGCCCTTTTGATTTCAGATACTCTTTCGCTCTCTCATATGCCACGGTATGATTTCTCCTTCCGTCATACTCATATAAACTTCATTGTAAGAATTCCCGCCTGTTAAGCGGGAATTCTTGATCAAACATTACCTGCCGATTTTCATCGAACAATAAATAAATATCCAAGCAAGGATATAACCCCCAGAGCAATCAATGCTGCCGGTAAAAACACTATTAATGCTGAAAGGATCATAGCCAAAGTATCATTCTTTTCGAGCTTATCTGAAAGGTTTTCATCGTCATAGGCACGTTCTATTCCTTTTATTTGCTCCTGCTGGAGCTTACGTGCCCTTTCAAAACGTCCCTGAAAGATCATTTTAGGTCTCCTGCTGGTTGCCGAGAATGTGATGACAGGCTACAAAATGGTTAGGAGATGCTTCTGTCCATTCCGGTTCAACATGCTGGCAGATTTCTGTGCAGTATTTACATCTTGTATGGAATTTGCATCCTTTCGGTGGATTGACCGGACTGGGTATATCCCCTTCAAGAACCTGTATTTCTCTGCCACTGTCAATATCTGTCGTTGGTATAGCATTCATCAACGCTTCCGTATAGGGATGGAGAGGATGATCAAATATTTCCTGTGAATCAGCAAGCTCAACTATATTACCGAGATACATAACACCAATGCGATCGGAGATATATTTTACAACACTCAGATCGTGTGTAATAAACATGTAGGTCAGATTTTGCTGTTCTTTAAGATCCTGCAGCAGATTGATAATCTGGCTCTGGATTGATACGTCCAAAGCGCTGACCGCCTCATCGCATACCACAAAGCGCGGTTTTACAGCAAGAGACCGGGCTATGCCGATACGCTGACGCTGACCACCGGAAAACTGATGCGGATAGCGGTGAATAAAGTAAGCCTGGAGGCCTGCATCCTCCATCACTTTAATAATCCTCTCCTGAAGGCGAGCATCGTTCTTTTTGAACATGTTGTGCGCCATCATGCCCTCAGAAATGATCTGCCCGACAGTCATGCGTGGATTGAGTGAAGAATAGGGATCCTGAAAGATCATCTGCAGATCGCTGCGCAGTAAACGGATTTCATTATAAGTCAGTCTGGCGAGGTCTATCCCATCATCCCTGTATTTTTCAAGACGCTGAAATTCAGGATCATTCACGTACTGACTGCGAAGATCATTAATCTTTGCTCTTGCTGAAATCAGTTTTTCTTTTACATCGTTAATCTGATTCTGAAAATCATCGACTTTGCTTTGAGCCTTATTTCGTTTGTTTTCCAACCCCGCTGTGTTTTTCTTTCCCTCTTTTACAGCTGTTTCTAAGGCGAACTTAGCATCCTCCAGATTTAATGCTGCTTCGCTCAGTTTCTGTTCAAGAGCACACTGTTTCGAGGATAAATGGTTAACTTTTGTAAACGCCTCTATGACCGGTTTTGTGTCATCGACTCTAATAAAACCGCCCAGCAGGTTTGCCATATCCAGAAAAGCATCATTGGCTTTTTTCTTTGCCTGATTCAGTTCATTCAGCTTACTGTATCTGGCATGGTCTTCCTGCATTGCGTCGTATTCTTTTTGGAGTTCGTCGCGCTTCTTCTCCATCTCTTTAAGCTCAGTTTTCCGTTTATCTAATGTACGGATTGTTTGCCCTACATATTTCGGTGCAATGTCATCCAGAGTTTTGCCATAGTACATAGTACGGCCGTCTGTCTGGCGATAAAGCTGAAGGATCGTGCGCCCGAGTGTGCTTTTTCCGCACCCTGATTCCCCGACGAGGCCCAGTGTCTCCCCTTCATAGATGTCCAACGTAATCCCGTCATTTGCTTTCACATAGAGGCCTTTTGTTTTCAAAGGGAAATACTGCTTCAGGTTGCTGATTCTCAGCAACGGCTTACGCTCGTTACTTATTGAGGCTGGCATAACGCTCCTCCTTTCGTGCATAGAAGCAGCGTACCTGCTGCCCCGGTACAACTTCAGTAAGTTCCGGTTCTTCCATTTTGCATCTCTCTGTGCAGTACTTGCAGCGGGGTGCAAATTTGCAGCCCTTCGGCAAATCCAACGGATGAGGCACTGCTCCGGGAATAGCATCCAGGCGTTCATTTGCCGGAGTATCCAGGCGAGGAATAGATATCATTAAGCCTTCCGTATAAGGATGAGAATACTCTGATTTTGTAAAGATTGTACGGGCAGGCGCCATCTCTACTACCTGACCGCAGTACATAACAGCAACATCATCCGCCATCTGAGCTATAACCCCCAGATCATGCGTGATAAACAGAATTGAAGTTCCATGCTCTTTTTTCAATTCATTCATCAGCTTCAGAATCTGCGCCTGGATGGTAACGTCGAGTGCTGTTGTCGGTTCATCAGCGATCAGTAGTTTTGGCTGGCAAGCCAGAGCCATTGCAATCATAACACGCTGACGCATTCCGCCTGAAAGCTGATGAGGATATTGTTTCGCGACTGTTTCTGGGTTTGGAATCTTAACATCTTTCAGCATCTCGATGACTTTTTCTCTGGCCTGTTTTTTATCCATACCCTGGTGAACCATAAACGGTTCAGAAACTTGCTTTTCAACTGTAAACACAGGATTCAGGCTGGTCATCGGTTCCTGGAAAATCACGGAAATGTCATTTCCGCGGATTTTGTACATTTCTGTCCGGCTCAGTTTTGTCAGTTCACGGCCGTCAAACTCGATACTCCCTGATTCGATGTATCCATTACCGTCCAATAACTGCAGAATGCTCATGGCAGCTACGCTTTTCCCAGAGCCTGATTCTCCAACAACACCCAATGTCCGTCCTGCTTCCACACTATAGCTGACACCATTAACTGCTTTCACAATACCACGTTTCGTGGTAAAGAAAGTATGCAGATTTTTTAATTCAAGTAACGCCATTCCACACACCTCCTTAACGCTCTGTGCTCTTCGGGTCAACCGCATCGCGAAGTCCATCGCCAATCATGTTGATGCAAATGGTACATACTCCGAATATCGCTGCCGGGAAGACCCATTGCCACCAATACTGCTGAATGACAATGCTGTTATTTGCACCGGTAAGCAAATTGCCCCAGGTTGGTGTTGGTAATGGGATACCAAACCCCAGATAGGAGAGGCTTGATTCCGTCAACATACAGGTCGCAAAATCCAAAGTCATTGATACAAGCAGCAGGCTGATTACATTCGGCATAATATGACGGAAAACAATTGTTCCCTCCTTTATACCCATGGCTTTTGCTGCTGTAACATATTCCATTTCTCGTTGAGCCAAAATCTGTGCACGTACCAGGCGGCAGGTCCCCGTCCAACTCAGAACACCGAGTACTACCATGATGAGATACATTTTCTGCGTGGGATCAAGCCTGGAACCGATTACCGCTGAGAGGATCATAGCAAAAGGAATAAATGGAAGCCCACCAACAATCTCTGCAATACGCATAATCAGAATATCCGCATGGCCGCCGAAATACCCTGCAATGCCACCGGTCACAACACCGATAATTGTTGCAATAATAACAGAGATAGCACCAACAGTCATAGTAACGCGTCCGCCATTGACTATACGCGTCAAGAGATCACGTCCAAGGCCGTCTGTACCGAGGAAAAACCCTTTCAATCCCCAGGTTACAACGCTGCCATCTTCCATCACTGCATAATTCTGGAAGTTTCCGGTATAAATTTCCCGGATCTTTGCACCATGTGCTACTTTTGAAGGCACCTCTGTCTGATGATATTTGTTTGAGCCCCAGGAAACCAAATCTCCGTTTTTCAAAAGGGCTGTATAGTGGAAGCGTCCGGCATAAAGTTTTTTGACAGGAGATGAAAAATCAGGAATATTTTTTTCACCGTATTTGGCATTACCCCATACGACAACCTTTCCGTCCTCTGTTACAGCTGCAACGGTCCCACTGGTTGCAGCAACATCTACAACCGTTGTCTCTTTCAGGCTTTCCGGGATTGCTGCGAAAGCACTGCCCTTGTCCTTGTAGCCAGTATAGGCAACTGTGCCGTCTTTCAAAAGACAGATGTATTCATTGCTAGTCAATGCCACCTTGGCAATATTGCCCTGATACTGTTTGCGAAGTTTAATATCAGCGACATTGCTGTTTCCCCAAAGATACAGTGTGCCGTCACTGGAAACCGCTGCAGAAAACTGGTTGCTGGCTTCAAGCTGTATAATATTCCAGCTCTCGTCTCCCGCTTTCATAGCTTTTTTCATATCACTGCTGAAGTTTCCTTGCTGGAGGCGGGTATTGCCCCAGACGTATAGCTGTCCATCCTCCGCCAGTGCTACAACATGGTCATCTCCTGCAGCAAACATGACAAGATCGGCATCCTGCACCTCATTAGGAATATCTGCAATATTAATTTTATCAGTGATCTTTGTATAACCCCATGTATGCAGATGTCCGTCAGTATCCAGGCCAACACCATAGGTGCGGCCGGCAGCAATATCAACGATTTTTCCTTTCAGTTCCTTCGGAACATTCATCATGCTGTTGCTGGGAGGAAGATTAATCAACGTGGAATCCTGCTCAGAGAGATCAAGCACCCAGTAGCGCGGTCCTATCAGCACGAACAGGAAAATAACAAAGAATCCACAAAGTCCGACCCGGACAGTCAGTTTACTAAAGAAGTTTCTTGCCATTGTCCGGAAGGGAGTCTGCACCTGCTCTTCCTGCATTAAGTCTCTTACTTCCTGATCTGAACCCAGAAACGCGCGTTTAAACCAACGGGTAAGGAAAAATCCTTTTTTGTTCGTCATTTCTCTGCACCCCCTTACTTATCCACGCGGACACGTGGATCAACAAGGCCATAACTGATATCAAT
>JAEEGI010018921.1_pt1 | contig 13942 bp, 9 predicted proteins | sample 8958751 | NCBI WGS metagenome assembly JAEEGI01 (sample SAMN16246545, study PRJNA631951) | gut metagenome | biome: gut microbiome; feature: rumen; material: KS-attached | host: Bos | place: Iran: Karaj | collected 2018-10
GGTGAGGCTGGTGACCGTAATGGGAAAACATTCGAGAGCCTTCAGGATCTGATTAAGGCTTACGAGGCTGCTGATGACGCTCTGCAGGATCAGATTGATGCTCTGAAGCAGGATATCAACAACATTCTTGGTACTTTGAAGAAGCAGATTTCTGGTATCATCGTTCAGGGTACATACAGCCCCGTATTTGGTTATGGCAGTCTGCCTCTCGGCATCCAGACCAACATCCTGGCCGCTTATGCTGGTAAGGCTGTTGCTGATGTTCAGTTCCCCTCTGCCATGAAGTCATTTGACAATAGAAGTATTATCACTGAGGCCGATCTGGCTTGGTTGGAGAGCAATGGCATGACGCTTGCTTCTGAGAATATCACTGCTGGTCAGCTCCTGTTCAACGACGCTAAGGGCAATGCTGGTAAGATGTTCCTGACTGTGAACCCCACCAACGTTGACTTCAGCGGTACTGACTTCAAGCTCGTTAATAGCAAGGGTAATGAGTCTCGTATTCAGCTCTCTACTTTGGAGGCTTCTAACGAGGTGATGACTTTCGGTTGGACCCGTGGTACTAAGGTTGGCAAAGAGTCTGCTAATGGTTTCTATGAGGTAGAAGCTACTATTGCTAAGGATGACGCTTTGAAGATGCAGCCCGACTTCGACAAGGCTGGCTTCAAGAGTGCTGTTAAGTCTGCTTTGGATGGTCAGGCTCGTTTGGGTGTTAAGGAGGCAGCTCGTGCCCTGTACAACAGCCTGCAGCCTGTTGAACGCTTTGGTGTGAAGGCTGAGTGGACTGACACCATCGGTGCTCGCAGCGTAACTTCTGCATTCGATGTTGCTGCTTTCAGTATCGAGCCTCTTGGCTTCGGCTTCAAACTCCCCAGCAGCAAGTACACTCGCATTCCTACTATCAATGCTAAGGTGATTGCTGACGAGTTGCACATCAATATGAAAATCGATCCTATCGTTGTTACAGAATATGATAAGGCTACTGGTAAGTATGTTTTCGAAGTAGTTGTAGATGCTAAGGATCTTGATCTTTCTCAGATTAATGATCCAGCTAAGTATGCTGGATATAAAACTACTTATAAGATATGGAATGATAAGGATAATGATGGTGTTGTCGACGATGGCGAATGGGAGACAATTGAAGTTCTTAATGCCGACAATGTTAAGGATTTGCTGAATAAAATGGCAAAGGATACCCAGATAAAGGCATACGTTGATATGACTTCTAAGTTTGAGGAGTTGTTTGGTCAGTTTAGTGCCTCCTTCACTAAGTTCAACGACGCTGTTGGTGGCATCAATAAGCAGATTGACAATATCGCTGCTCAGGTTAACAGCTATATCGACCGTGCCAACAATTGGATCAACCGTATCAACAACGTGCTCGACAATCTGGGTAACGCCGTTCAGCCTGTGCTGATTTGGAGTGATGGTCAGAATGCTGGTGAGCTCGGTGGCTTCGTAAGCGCTAACTACGCTGTAGGTACCGTTGTTCCTAAGGGTGGTGAGCTTGCTCTGATTCCTACTTCTTACTCTCTCGAGTTGTTTGCTCCTGCTTACAAGAAGAGTCTCATCGTAACCAACGCCTATAATAAGGGTGGCTTCTCTGCTCAGAGTGGTAAGGACGCTAGCTTGGTAGCAGCTGTCAAGGCTGTTAACGCTGACATCAAGGCTAAGGGCTTCGACGTATTCTCTGGCACATCTCTGAAGAACCAGTACATCTTCAATTCTAAGGGTTACGAGGGCATCACCTTCGAGATTGCTTACACAGCTGTTGACTACGAGGGTAAGATTGCCGGTCGTAAGTTCTATCTCACTGTAGGTGAATAATTCACGGAGTATTAACGGATTAAAAACGAAAAAATATATAAGATTATGAAAATCAAGAAAATTTTTATGTCTTGCCTCTTGCTGGCTGGTGTGCTGAGCGCATCGGCTCAGGAAGAGTATCCCAAGACCGTGTATGACCACAATCCCTATTGGTACATTCAGTTGCAGGGTGGTGCTCAGTACACACTGGGTGAGATTGACTTCAGTGATCTCATTTCTCCTAACGTACAGGTAGCTCTTGGCCGTCAGTTCTCTCCTGTTTTCGGTGCCCGTCTGGCTGTAAACGCTTGGCAGAGCAAGGCAGGTATTGAGGCTGCTGGTAACACTTACAAGTGGAAGTGGATGTATGTTGCTCCTGGTATCGACCTGACATTCAATCTGTCGAACCTGTTCTGTGGCTTCAACCCCAACCGCATCTTCAACTTCAGCGTGTTCGGTGGTCTTGGTGCAAATATTGGCTGGGACAACAAGATTAATGACATCAAAGCAGCTGCTGCAGCTCTCTATCCTTACACTACTACTGCTACAGGTTCTTCTGAGAATACACAGTATGCATGGGATGGTACTAAGGTTCGCGTATTTGGTCGCGCCGGTGTTGCTGCCGACTTCAAGGTAAGCGATGCAGTTTCTCTGGGTCTGGAGGTTAACGCCAACACGCTGAGTGACCGTTACAATTCTAAGAAGGCTGGTAACTGGGACTGGTACTTCAATGCCCTCGCTGGTGTGAAGATCAATCTTGGTAAGACCTACAGCACTCGCACTATCGAGGCTCCGAAGGTGCCTGAGAAGGTTATCGAGCGCGTTATCGAGCGTGTTGTTGAGAAGCCCGCTCCTCAGGTTGTTGAGCCAACTCGTGCCGTTGCTGAGAAGAAGGAAGTTGAGGAAACCAAGTTCCGTCGCGACATCTTCTATCTGAAGGCTGGTAAGACTTGGATTGACAAGTCAGAGTACAAGAAGGTTAAGGAGGTTGCTGACTACATGAAGGAGCACCCCAACTGCACTGTTGAGGTTACAGGTTATGCTGACCGTGGTACAGGTAATCCTAAGATTAACAACAATCTGTCTCAGCGCCGTGCTCAGGCTGTTGCCAACATGCTGATCCGCAACTATGGTATCAAGAAGAACCGCATCAAGGTTGACTACAAGGGTGATACCATTCAGCCGTTCGCCAAGGAGATTGAGAACCGTGTTGCAATCGCTATTTGTGACTAAGCTGTTAAGAGCTATTCTGAATAGCTTTTGAATACTAACTGTCCGACCTTACATCATTGTTGAAACACTACATTGATGCAGGGTCGGATTTTTGTCTTTAAAGTAATTCATGCTCATGAAGAAATTTCTGTTGTCATGGCTGTTGTTGGCACCGTTGGCACTCTATGCTCAGTTAAACGGCTCTGGTTACTACCGTATCCAGAACAGTAAGACTGAACGCTATTTCGTGATGGTTGACGACAGCGCGTGGCTTATCACTACGCCCAGTACGCAGGATATCAATACTGGTGCTTTCAAGCTGATGAAACCTTTCGAAGAGTACGTAGCGACTAATCCTGCATCGATATGCTATTTGACTAAGCATACCAATACCCAGTACAATATTTCCGGTCAGGGGCTTGACTTGTATGCGCGTGTCCAAAGCTATCTGGAGTTCCGCCAGCGTAGTAATGGTACCTATACCATTGGTGGAACAGGTACTGCCGCTGGCATAACTTTGACCAAATATCTGACGGATTCCAGCTGGCGTGGTGAATCTGCCCCAGTCAAAACTGCCGAGGGTAATCTGGACGATTATGCTTATTGGTGGATTCGTCCTATCAACGATAAATACTATTTTGGTTTTCAGCCAACTATCAAGGCAAGTCTGGATGGAGGTGACAGCCTGTATTATGCACCGTTCTATGCATCGTTCTCCTTTATCAAGAATAGCAATGTCAATGCCTATTATGTTTCTGAAGTGAGAGACGGTTATGCTTTGATTCACGATTTCGTGTACACGATTCCTGGTGTTACACCAGTCATTGTGGAGTGTAAGAGTGATGTGGCTACCGACAATAAAGTAAATCTGGCTATCTCTACCGTCACGTCTTCAGGTAATAAGTTGAAGGGTGTTTATTTTTGCAATGATGTGGAAGCCTACACCGAGCACCGTAATGTGACGGCGTATAATCCTAATACGATGCGTGTCCTTGGTCGTGCTCCTGATGGTCGTCTGGCGTTTGTCAAGTCGTCATCGCTGGTGTATATTCCTGCCAACACTTGCTATCTGCCTGTTCCTGCAGGTTCGCCTGATGTCATCTATGTCGTACATGAGATTCCTGATGGCATAGAGGTGGCAAAGGCTTCCGAAACTAAGACGAAGCAGCGTGGTGTCTATTCGCTCAGTGGTCAGCGCCTTGGCGACACTGCTGAAGGATTACAAAAAGGCGTCTATGTCGTTGACGGCCGTAAGGTTGTGATTAAGTAAGACCATCGTTCGCTAATAATAAGCGGTACTTATCGTCGAATAAGTACCGCTTATTCGGTAATAAGTACCGCTTATTTTGCAATAAGTCCGTAGTATTTCAAAATACTTCCGCAGTATTATTCAATACTTCCGTAGTATTTTAGAACAGGCGCCGCGTAATTCTCAGGTTCAGTACTGGGAATGCTTTGACACCTTTGATCAAGTCAACGTAGTCGCCCACCTTACCTCCGATGTTGATGACATCCTTTGAAAGATTCGTGCCGTCGTGGGTAATGATGTCGGGCGTGCCTCCCCAGAACATGAGTCCTGCATCAAAGCTGATGTTATAGCGGTCGTCGTTCTTCAGCAGTCGTCCGCCGTAGCCGAAACCAAGGTAGGGTTTGAAACTGTTGACCTTTACTTTAGCACTGACGGTGCATTCGTTGTCGGGCTCCATGCGGTAGGGCTCGTGAATTTTGTTGCCGTTGGCATCAAGAACATATTCTTCATGTGAACCGATGAAGTCGCCATATTCGTCATATTCTACCACCGTCTTCATGACATAACGGTCGGCATATTCACCCAGCTGGATACCCATGCGTCCGTTCTCCAACCATTCTGCACCCAGTGCAAAGCCATTATATATGGCATCACCGCTCTCAGCCTTGTCGTAGAGTTTGTTGTAGATGTTAACAGCTACCAACGATGGGGCATCGCTCAGTGCATTTACAGCTTCTCCTATTTGTGAGGGTCCCCAGTGGAAGCCAGCTGTCAGGTGCCAGTGCTTGTTGCGAAACGGAAATACATCGACCAACAGTTTATAGTTCCAGAATGTCGGTTTGCCAATCATCTCCACTGAAGGCCTGGCGCGATAGTTCGTCAGTGCCTCCAAACGGTCGGCCATGATGTCGAAGTCCGATGTCTGGAGCTCGCCATTGTCGTTATAGCCAAACGACTGAATGTCGAAGTGCAGGCTTTTCTCAAAGCGCGGCATGATTTCAAAACCCGTTCTCACCTGTACGTATTTGCCGAAGGGGCTGGCGATGTCGATACCCAGTCCCGTAGAACCTAATGTAACACCTACGTCCAGATGGTTGAAGGCCTCGAAGACGGCTTTGTTGTTCTGTGCTTGCATGGCCGTTGTGCCAAGCGTCACAGCTGTCATCAGCACGGCTATTATCTTCTTGCTTGTTGTCATATCTTCACTTTTTCCTTGTTTGCGTCTGCAAAATTAGGATAAAAAGGCGAAATAACCAATAAAATATTTGTTTTTAAGAAATAAATACGTAAATTTGCACATAAAATCAGTAAAACTGTTTATAAAATAATAAATAAGGTATGTATATGAAGAAGCTGTTTTTGATGTTAGCTGTTGCCAGTTTGTCGTTGACAGCCATGGCACAGGATGATGAAGATATGGAGATAGCTCCTGCCGAGAAGCACCGTGTGGCAACCAATGGCTTTTGGCAGAACTGGTTTGTAGGCGCCAATGTTACGTGGAGTGCCTTCTATGGCGAGGGCGAGCGTTCGCTGGTGGCTCCCTTCCATAAGTTCCCTGGTGGTTCTTACTATACCGGCTTAGGTGCCTCGTTGTCGTTGGGCAAGTGGCTGACACCTGTTTTCGGTTTGCGTACCAAGGTCAATGCTTGGCAGATGGGTAAGGAGGAAGATGGCATTGGTGGCGACAAGTATTGGACGGCCAACGAACAGTTTCTGATTAATGTCTCGTCGCTGTTCCGCGGCTATGACGAGCAGCGCTTTTGGAACATCATTCCATACATTGGAGCCGGTATCCATCGTAATATGACGCATGCCCATTACAGCACGGCACTCAGCCTTGGCTTACTGAATACCCTGCGTTTGTCGCCCCGTCTCTCAGCCAATATCGAGTTGGCTTGGAACAGCGCTGAAGGCAGCAACCGTGGCATCGGACTGAAGAGCCGTAACCAGCACTTTGCCGTAGAACTTGGTATTACATATCATATTGGCAAGAACAACTGGAAGCATGCTACCGATCAGGACGCCGTCAGCGCGCTGACCGAGGGGGAACTTGATGCACTGAATGCCCAGCTGGCTGACGCACTGGCCGAGAACGAACGCCTGCAGCAGGAACTTGAAAAGCAACTGCCTCGCCCCACAGCATCGGTGGCCACGGTCGCCCCGGCAGTCCGTACTGTCGAGAACATCGTTTCTGCCCCTGTCTCCATCTTCTTCGAAGTCGGCAAGGCCAACGTCATTGCCAGTCGTGACATGCTGAGCGTTAAATCGCTGGCGCAGTTGGCTATCGACAAGAATGCCTCAGTACTTGTGACGGGCTATGCCGACAAGTCGGGTAATGCTGACGCTAACATGAAACTGTCGGAGCGTCGTGCCCAGGCTGTTGCCGATGAACTGGTGCGCCTTGGCGTCAATCCTCAGCGTATTGAGGTCGTTGCTGCCGGTGGTGTCGATATCCTTACGCCTGTCGAGTACAACCGCCGTGCTACCGTGGAACTGAAGTAATTAAAGATTATTTATCATATATAAAAGATGTGTCCTGTTTTTTGGGGCACATCTTTTTTCTTTCCAATCATTTTCTCCTATACGTTTAAAAATTATATAATAAATGGCGTTGTATTGTTAACACTTAATAAAGAAAAATTCAAACTAATCGCAATTTTTTTAGAAAAAAATTTGCTTTTTTAAAATAATAGTTCTATATTTGCAGCATTAATGTGCGAAAAGTGTGCATCTCTTTGCCTATGAGGTGTGACATTTGTACTAATCGAAACAACAGTTTTAAACTACATTATACTTAAATAACATTATTAACTTAAAATTATTGGATTATGAGAAAAAACCTATCTCTGTTCTTGGTCGCTCTTATGACCGTCGTGACAGGTGCATGGGCACAAGACCCAACCTTCACGATTAATTCGCACACAGACGACAATGTCACCTTTAAGGTAGGCGATGCCGATTTTGTGGGTTATAGTATGGATGGTATTGCCAAAGGTACTACTGTCAGTTTAACGCCAAAGGAAGCCTATGCTTTCAAGTCTTTCACTGTATTGCCGAACGCTGACGCTCAGATTTCAGGCGGAAGTAGTTATTATTATGGACCTTTCTATGGACGTCCGAATTATGGCTACCAGAAGAGCGAGTTGGTTATCTCAGCAGACTATTTGGTGGCATTGAAAGATAAGAAGATTGCTACTATGCAGTTCCCATTATATTCTGTCTCTGATAATTATAACTCTCTTCCTTCCGTCAAGGTCAAGGTATTCTTGAAGGAAGTGGAAGTGACTAAAGTCTCTGAATTTCAGGGTACGGAAGGTGCCACCGTTGTATATGAAGGCAATCTTGTTATAAACAACAACAATCTTGAGGTAGCTTTCGAAACTCCATTTGAGTATAAGGGTGGCAACCTGCTGTTAGGTTTCTATATCACTCAGCCGGCTTCAGACAATTGCTATATTCGATTCCGTTCGACTAATTTAGGAGGGAGCAATTATATTGGAGTATATGGATATAACCAAGAGAGTCTCGACAACATCTCATGGACAAACTCTACACGCTATCTTCCTAATGTCAATTTCTATACTGTAGACAATATTCCTGCTGTTACCATTGGCGAGGATGGCTCGCGTTCGTTTGCTATGCCTGGCGCAAACGTCAACGTTAATTACGAAGCAAAGCGTGATATTACCAAGAATGTAAGCTATGAACTTACCAAGACCATTTTTAGCAATGATAACATTAACAATATGACGAATTATTTCAGTGCTAAAGATGAAATTGATCCAGAAAATATTATTTATTTATACGGATGGGATTTTAGTGTAAGTCTTGAGGATGCTGATGGTAATAGTTTTGGCAATGGTGCTCCTGCTGGTAAGTATACCGCCGTGTTTACACATCCGAATTATGCTGGCGAAATCAGAATAAGTGATATAACAATTGTTGGTCAATTCTTTGTTTACAATATTTACGATACAGATAAGATTATCTATCAAGTCAATGGCAAAGATGCAGATATTACAGGGGATAATAGAATCGGTAATTTGAAGAAAGACGACAAGTTCAGTGCAACGCCTAAGGAAGGCTATTTCTTCAAGTCATTCAAGGTGATGCCTAATAATCTTCAACATTTCGGTAGTGGTTCCTGGCAGACACAGACAAATGCCGTTCCTTATAATAGTGTACAAATGAATGCTTACCAGAAGAACGAGTTTGTAATTCCTGCTATTGAAGGCATGAAGGATAAGAAGATTGCCCAAATGTATTTCAACTATTACAATGCATCTTGGGGCAATCAGAATGCTGTATCATGTAAGATTTTCATGAAGGAAGTAGAAGGCACAACCATCAGTGAATTCAATGGACCTGCAGGTGCTACTGTAGTTTATGAGGGTCCTTTGACGTTCGATACTTTCACATTCGATACTCCATTCGATTATAAGGGTGGTAATTTGCTTGTAGGCTTCTATATTACTAAACCTGTTGAAGAACCCACATTTAATATTAATTATATAGGATATAATGCTGAGGGGGCTAGTATTTCAGGTTCAAGCACGGAGAGTCTTGATGCTATTACAGTTGGTACACAGACTGGTCTCCTTCCAAATATGGGATTCTATGCAAGTGATGCCATTGTTGAGGTTGTCAAGGGCGAGGATGGCTCATATTCGTTCACAATGCCTGAGAGCAATCAGAACTTGAATTACACCATCTATCGCGACATGACTGTTAAGATGAAAGTTACGCTTAACAATGGATATAACGATGTATATAACTACGACGTAAATAATCCTTACTACGGATTCCCAGGAGTGACTGTTTATGATGTTCGTGACGAGGATAATCCTCAATGGATTTGGGATGGTAATTATACCCTGACTTACGAGGATGCCGAGGGCAACGAGGTTGAGCAAAACGCCAATCACGAGGCTGGTAAGTATGTTGCAGTCATCAAGGGTAGAAATGAAAATGGCTATGATGGCGAAATCCGTTTTGAGTTTGAGATATTCAATGCTTATGATGTAAACACTAACATCGCAGCAGGTGAGTATGTTACATATTTCCAGAATGCGAACCTGAAGGTTGCTCCAAAGGATGCTGAGAATATCGAGATCTATGCTATTACAGCAGTTGGAGAAACAGCCGTTACCGTTCAGAAGGTTAATGTGATTAGCGCTGAGACCCCAATGCTCTTGTTCAACAAGGGTGAAAACAATGTATGGCCTACGCTCGTTGTAACTACTGAGAAGGCTGACGCCGTACAGTCTGCTCCTGAGTTCAAGGGTTCGCTGGAGGGTGAGACTTTCACACTCGACGAGGTTAATGAGTTCAACTTCTACATCTTCAATGGTGTCGACTTCGTGAAGGTGAACACTGCTGGAACTATTGCTGCTAACCGCTGTTGGCTGCAGGTGGCTAAGAGTGCCGCTGCTGCTCCACGCCTCCAGATTGGTGTGGCCGACTTTGACAACCTGACTGGCATCGACGTGGCTAAGGCTACCGATGTGCAGAATGGTCAGATTTACGACATGCAGGGCCGCAAGGTTACCAACGCCAAGAAGGGTCTCTACATCCTGAATGGCAAGAAGGTCGTGATTAAGTAAATAACTGCATATAACCCAAGCCCCTCCCTGCGGAGGGAGCGGGCATGGGTTGCTAAAATACAGATAAGAATACGAAAAATAATAATTTAAAACAGTATAAGTATGAAAAAGACTTTAAAACTATGGTTAGCTCTCGCCTTGGCGCTCGTCACAGGCGTACAGGCTTGGGCCCAGGAAGAGGCGCCTAAGGTGTGGGACAGAACTTACTCATTCAGTTTCACTTCTTATTGGGGAGATTCAGATCCTGCAACAACAGCAGTAACAAATGCTGAGGAGCTCTTTAGTAGCCTTAGCGATATTAAAGATGTGACTTCTCTGAAATATATTTATAGAGTAGGTAATAATACTGTTGGTAATAGATATAGTAGCCGCTTGGGTAATGCATCCCATCCAGGTGAATTGGCTTTCACACTGGCTAAGTCTGTCAAGGCAAAAAGTATTCGAGTTCAAGCTATGCAGTATAGCAATAGTGAAAACAAGATTACTGTCAATGGGAAAGAGTTTGAGTTAACTCCCAATTGGGCTTATTATGAAATTAACCTCGTTGACGAGAAGAATCCTGATGGTCAGGACGTCTCTGCTATCTCTATTGTTTCTACTAAGCGTGCCTATATTCGTAGAATCTACGTGTATTACACAACGTCAGAACTTTCACCAGTTTCTCGTAGTTATTACCCAGAAGATGGCACAGATCTTGGAGAGTATGTAGAGAATATAGTTAAGACAGAAGCCGAGAATGGTAATATCCTTCGTAGTTTAAGCTTAAATCTTATAAATGGCGGAAAGTATACAGTCACTAAGAGTATTGTTGTTGGAGGTGAATTACGACTCTATGGTAATGGTGCTACTATTGATGCTTCTGAACTTAATGCTCCGTTATTTACGTTGAGTGAGACACCAGCCGTAGTGGCTAACGAGTGGGGTGCTTATCCTATTAGTCAGGTATACTTCAATAATGTGACGGTTAATGAGCTGAAGCAGGATCTTGTCAAGAGCTTAGGCAACTATCTGGTTAATAATTTGCAGGTAAATTCCTCAGTCATTAACTATAGCAAGGATAAGATTGAGAAGATGTCTGTCTTCAACTTCGGTGGTGGTGGACATGGTAATGTTCGTCAGTTGACAATCTCGAACTCTACAATCTTTGCTCCCGACGGAGCCAAGTGGCAGAACGGCGGCCTGTTCTCTTCGCAGAGTGGTAAGGACATCCGCGAGCTTGATAAGACGACTGATGTTGATGGTAAACTTACCGCAACACAGATATTTAACATTACAAACTCTACGCTTTACAACATTGCTTATAAAAAGACTGTTAATTCTCTGCGTAAGAATAGTCAGGACTACTTGTATTTTAATGTTTACAACAGCATTATCGCCAACTGTGGTAAGAGCAAGCAGTTCTTGAGAGGCTTGAACGCAGGTCAGGAAGGTAAACGTTTCGAGGATAAGAACGGTAACAAGATTCAGAATTGGGATGTGTCTGACAATACCTTCATGTTCGATGGAAAAATTATTGAAGAGCAGACTGTTGGTACAGGCAACATTTCGAACGCAGATGGAAAGAAAGTCGAGAATGCTACAAACGTACGCAACTGTCAGGAACAACCAGCTGTATTTGCCGATGCTGCTAACGGTAACTTGACACTTGGCGACTGCATTCAGAAGCTGCTGTGGCTGGGGGACAACCGTTGGATTGATACGAAGGTTTACACCAATAACCAACAGTATCAGATTAAGACTGGCGAGAATCCTCATGGTTGGTTCAATACTCCGCAGGTTAAATATCCAAATAATTCATATTATAACGATTGGGCTTACGAAGGATCTACCGTCATAGCAAATATAAATAGAGATTATAACTATGCTATTAAGGATGTGACTGTTGTTCCCGAAGGTGACTGGGGTAATGCTAAGGCTCCAAGACGTGCTCTTGGCTTCTTGCAGGAAGGTCAGGCAGTCAAGCTGAATGATAATCAGTGGGCATTCGTTATGCCACGTGCCAACGTAACGCTGAATGTGACATATACTACCATTATCCGTGACGGGTGGATTTCGTATGATGAGATTAAGCCTATTCCTGCCAACTTTGAAGGTGAGGTTAAACCCAATTTCGTCATTCAGGATAATGTTAACCGCATCACAGACAAGAATGGTAAGAATCCTGGAGATGCAGGCTATATCTATACTTATAAGACTCTCAAGGAAGGTGTTGACTACACTATTGAGTTCAAGAATAACACCAAGCCTGGTATCGCTACATATACCATCACAGGTATCGGTGACTACTCTGGAACTGTAGAGGGTTCATTCGAAATCTTGCTCGAGGTAAGTGCTTCAGATGAAAGTGATCTGGTGGTACGTATAACCGATGAGGAAAAGAAGGAATGTGAGATTATTCAGGTAACTCCTGAGGATGGAGAGAAGGCCTTCACTGTGCCTGCAGAAGTTGATGGCTACAAGGTAGTACGTATAGATGCCGAAGCTTTGAAGAATGCTGATGCACTTACAGATGTCTATATCCCGGCTCTCGAGGCAGGACAAAGCATCGTCTTTGCAGAAAACGCTCTGCTGCCTAAGGGCTTCACGCATCCTTCTAATATGTTCAATGTACATGTTGAAGACGTGACAATGCTTGACGACTATGCTAATATGCCTGGTCTGAAACCATTTGCTAAGTATAGCCGCCTGATGGCCGAGGTTACTATCGGCGAGTCAGCTTATGCTACCTTCAGCACCGGTATTCCTGTACAGTTCGAGGAGAACGCTCAGGTGAGCATCGTGAAGGCTCACAGCGCTACTCAGGTGACGAAGCAAGTTGTTAAGGGCAACAAGGTTCCTAAGAACACTGGTGTGCTGCTGTTCGGTAAGCCTGGTAAGTATACCGTCTATGCAATCAACGAGAATACTCTTTTCACAAGTGCAGATTATGATGGCAACCTGCTTGAGGCTGTTACTGCTCCTACAGCATTCCCACTCAACGATGATGATGCTGCTGCCAACTCATACTTCGTGCTGAAGAATGGCGCATTCTACGCTATCGCCGACAACACTGATAGCATGGTTCCTGCATGCAAGGCTATCCTGAAGGTAGCTAAGGGCGAGGCTGCTGCCGCTGCTCCTATGCTGGAAATCTTCACTGGCGAACTTACTGGCATCTCTGCAGTGAAGGCTGATCTGAAGAATGCTGAAATCTTCGACCTCAACGGACGTAAGGTAAGCAACGCTCAGAAGGGTATGTTCATCGTTAACGGCAAAAAGGTCGTTATTAAGTAAGTGAAAGGTTCATCAGAAGGAGTCGGAACTCCCGACTCCTTCTACATTACAAGTATAACATTTAACGAATAAAGATTATGAAGAAATATAAAGTATTAATGATTGTAGCGATTACTGCTATTAGCTTCGCATTCACTGCATGTGGCAATGAGGATAATGGCTATTTTGGCAGATTCGTTGAAATTACGGGTGCAAACATTGACAACGGCCTTCTGAACTTAAAGGTTGGCGAAACTGTACAGCTGAATGCAAAGGTTCATCCGTTGAATACGAAAGCAGGCGCTATCTCTTGGGAGTCCAGCAAGCCGGATGTAGCTACCGTCGTGAATGGTGCTGTGACTGGTAAGGCTAAGGGTGAAGCCGTGATCTATGCTATTGAGGCAGGTGACAATGGCCTTGTCGGTCAGGTTCAGGTCGTCGTATCAGAGCCAGATCAGTTGCCTCTAAATGGAGGCGAAACAGCTGATCAGGGACAGGCTGACTAAACCACGAGTAAGTATACTTATTCAAATAAAGCGGGAGCATCACATGATCTCCCGCTTATTTTTTTTGTGCTTTTCTTTGGTAATTTGCTCACTTATTTGTACCTTTTTGCTTCGCGAGAAGATACTTTCGCTCGAAAGAACAAAGAAAAATAAATTTTCCTTTGGTTCTTTGCTCGCTTATTTGTACCTTTTCGCTTCACGAGAAGGTACTTTCGCTCGAAAGAACAAAGAAAAATAAATTTTCCTTTGGTTCTTTGCTCGCTTATTCGTACCTTTCACCTTTGGTGAAGATAGGCTGCATTTCGGAAATAAAA
>JAEEGI010018927.1_pt1 | contig 13940 bp, 9 predicted proteins | sample 8958751 | NCBI WGS metagenome assembly JAEEGI01 (sample SAMN16246545, study PRJNA631951) | gut metagenome | biome: gut microbiome; feature: rumen; material: KS-attached | host: Bos | place: Iran: Karaj | collected 2018-10
TGCATGCCTTTTCGAGAATCGAAAGGAAAATTCATGGACACTATAAAAGGAAATTTTGCTGATGCGATCGTATACGCATCAGATATCGAAGATTACGCAAGATACCAGATACAAACGATCTGCGACAACGATATTTCGCTGGGCTCGAGAATAAGGATAATGCCGGACTGCCATCCGGGCAAGATCGGCCCCATCGGTCTTACCATGACCGTTACCGACAGGATCATTCCCCAGCTCATGGGCGTTGATATCGGATGCGGAATGCTGGTCTGCAAGTTCAAGGCGAAGAGCATTGAATTTGCAAAGTTCGACAAAGTTATAAGGGACAGCGTTCCGTCAGGTTTTGGAATACGCAAGGCGCCTCACAGCAAGGCAGACTTTGAGGTTTTATCTGAACTCAGATGTCTGCGAGCGGTTAATGTTGATAAGGCACGGAAGAGCCTTGGAACACTGGGTGGCGGAAATCACTTTATTGAAGTTGATAAGGGTGAGGACGGATACTACCTGATCATTCACTCAGGCAGCCGTCATTTGGGTTATGACGTCGCCGATTACTACACCGAAGCGGCACGCAGAAGGCTCTTTAACATGGGCATGAATGTCCCGTATGAGATCTCTTATGTGGAAGGTCCTCTGATGGACGACTATCTTCACGATGTTGAGATTGCCACTAAGTACGCTTCGCTTAACAGGGAGATTATTTTGCAGGAGATCCTGAAGGGCATGAAGTGGAAGGAAGTGGAGCGCTACGAGTCAATCCATAACTACATCGGTGTTCTTCCTGATGGCACTAAGGTCCTGCGCAAGGGTGCTGCTTCTGCATGTGAAGGTGAGACAGTAATTATCCCTATCAACATGCGCGATGGAGTGATCCTGGGCGTAGGCAAGGGAAATGCAGAGTGGAACTATTCCGCGCCGCACGGATCAGGTCGTGTACTTCGCCGCGATGAAGTAAAGAACCACTACACGGTATCGGCATTTAAGAATGACATGAAGGGAATCTATTCATCTTCGATCGGCACGGGAACGCTCGATGAGGCACCGGTTGCTTACCGCGGAATCGATGAGATCGTTGATGCGATTTCAGAAAGCGTTGAAGTAAAGAAGATCGTAAAGCCGGTCTATAACTTCAAGGCAGGAAAAGAGAGGTAAAGATGTTAATACAGATAAGTTCAGGACAGGGCCCCGTCGAGTGCTCTGTCGGAGTCGAGAAGCTTGCTAAAACTTTGCTTAAGGAGTTTTCCGGCGCAAAGATCGTTTCCATAAACGAGGACTATTCAGGGCACGGATACAAGTCTGCCGTTATGGAATTTGTTCAGGATGTTTCTTCGCTTGAAGGCACGGTCTTATGGGTGTGGAAAAGCACCATAAGACCGGGTCATCAGCGCAAAAACTGGTATATGGATCTTCATGTGATCAAGGAAGCTGAGAGCGTAGGTGAATTCGATCTTTCTGACTGCGAAGTAACTACTATGCATTGCGGTGGCAAAGGCGGTCAGCATGTCAACAAGGTAGAAACTGGAGTGCGCATCTACCACAAGCCGACAGGCATCGTTGTTACCTGCACAGAGGAAAGAAGTCAGGTGCAGAACAAGCAGAGAGCGATCAAGAAACTGCAGAGTATCCTGGCCCTGCAGCAGCGCGAGAACGAAGCAACAGCAGTTAATGGTGCATGGAAAAAGCACACAGAGATTGAGAGAGGAAATCCTATTAGGGTGTACGAAGGAGAGAAGTTCAGAAGAAAGTTATCGGTTCAAGCTTCATCATTGACATCGGCACCAACGACGTGAAGCTCATTCACACCCCAACCATGCACATCCCTTTCCCGGTCAAAGACCCCATGATCGTCTATCAGTGCATGCGCACCACGCTCATGGTCGCCCTCGAAAACCACATCGGAAGCATCGTGATCCCCGCCTTCTGTGGTGAGTGGGGTGGCGTCTCTCCAAAGGTCATTGGCAGGCTCATGTACGAAGCCTATAAGCAGGTGATGAATCCTTCTGTATCCATCGACTGGGACTACGCCGAGAGGTGGAGACCGGAGCTGCAGTATACGATGGAGAGGTGGAAGGTGAGTAGTAATTATAATTAAGAGAAAACACTGGGCTGATGAAATAAACTAGTTTCGTGTTCATAGTAATCTGATTATGATAAAATCAGAACGAAAGTAAGATTCTGAACATAAATGGGGTAATCGGTTATATGGACTTTTCAGAATTAATGGATGCATATAAAATCAACAGTGACCTATGCAATAAAAACACATATGATTCTCTTGTGCTTCAATTAAGGACTAATCGTGTTACACCTATAATAGGTGCTGGTCTTTCTTGCTGGGCCGGCTATCCGTTGTGGCAATCTTTGTTAGAAGAAAAAGCAAAAGGAATTCCTCTTAAAACTAGAAATGAAATCACTGCTCGTCTAGCCGAGTACAAATTTGAAGAAGCAGCTAGTCTTCTTGAGAAGTTTTATAAACACAATGCTTTCATTTCTTCAATTGAAAGTGCTTTTTCTCCAGATAAAATAGACGAAGATAAGCGTCCAAAATATCAGTTAAAAATACCTAAATTATTTAAGGGAGCAATCGTTACTACAAATTATGATGTTGCTTTAGAGAGTCTACTAAAAGCGCCGCTTATCATTACTCCTGAAAGCACTTATCAAAAGAAAGAATTGACATCAAGAATACAAAAAAACCAGCAGGTTATAGTTAAACTTCATGGCACCATACTTAATCCAGAACACATAATTCTAACCAATGAAAGATATTCTGAAACCTATGGACGTGATGAATTTCAACCAGATATTTCTCTTCCAATACCAGCGGCACTAAGGGAAATTTTTACAGCTGCTCCTCCTTTATTTCTAGGTTGTGGACTGGTCAATGATAGAACGTGTGCTGTGTTAAGAGCTTGCAAAGGAGCGACTGGATTTGCTTTGATGGAATTACCAGAAGAAACTGAAAATTCAGCAGATCCTTTACATCCAATACTAATGAATGAATATGGGTTTATTGCGGAGTTTGAAAACAGACAGAAAGAACTCGATGATTTGGAATTAAAAGTTATCTGGTATCCGCATGGTATGCACGAGGCTGTGGGAGTATTCATCGATCAACTTTATAATGATCTGTATGGCAAACCTGAAAGTATTAGTAAAACAGAAGCCACTGTAGATTCAACTGCAATTTCCAAGAAAATATCTGTTTTTATTGAGGAACGAAAGAGAAAAACACAATCTTTCGGTCTATTACCTGTTATGAATACCGGCATTGCATTTAAAAATGCGTTTCCTAGATTATTTGTCCGTCCGACTTTAAGTTACGGTCGAGAAAAGATCGGTTATGAAGATTTATTAGATCTTTATACAAGGCGCAATGTCGTGATTTTGGGAGAAGCAGGTTCTGGGAAATCAACACTATTAAAATATATCTCCCAATTTGAAAAAACAAATGCTGTGTATTTCACCACACAGGACATAAAAGAACACGAAGACATTCTAAAAAACATACAAATTCTTTGTAAAGCTGAACCATCTACCGATTTGTTTTTACTTATAGATGGTCTTGATGAAGTCTATTGGAATGACATGGAATCATACCATGAACTAATAGTTAAGCTTTTAGATTTGAATGATAATGTTCATTGTTGGTTGGCCAGCAGAAAAGAGTTCTATCAAAGGACATATTCTGAAGGAACCAGATTTACGGAATATATTTTAGAAATTGATCCATGGGAAGAGAATATACATACGAAAAAGTTCTTAAAATCATGGGCGGACATTTTTGAACAAGAACGTGTTCCAGACATAGTTGACTCTTGGACTAAAGATTCCGTGGCTGCAAAAGAAATGCTCGGAAATCCTTTTCAGCTTACGCTGCTTGCATACTTAGCCGGCTTCTCAGATGATAATGATACAATTAATACGACATATGATTTATATGAGCGTTTTTTTCGAATGTGGTTCAAAAATGAGAAAAACAGAAGCACAGGAAGTTCTGATTGGCTAGAAAACATCAGAGTTTTAGAAGCTGCTGCTCAAATAACCTACCGAGGTGCTTTTTTTCACACACATCCGCTTGATAATTCAGCGGTGACTGATCTTCTCATTTGGCAAGAAGAGTCTGATATGGAAGGAAAGCGCGTTGCAACTATGTTTCGGCACAACAGTCTGGCGGCATTTATTCTTGCACATCAATTGTTGGATGCAATGAAAAAGGGAGATAAAGAATTATTGGATAACGCTCTTAATCAAGTTATCAAAGATGATGTAACAAACTTTGTAATAAGGAAAGCGGAATGGATGTCTGAAGAAGAAATATCTTTGATGCGACTGAATCTTTCTCAATATTATAACTTGATTCCAAATGACGATAGATTGACGAATATACGTGAAAAAGTAATTTATTACATGTCTAGATTCAAAGGAGATTCTTCAAATTTCCTTCTTCCTATAGTCAATCAAAAACCTTCTGATCCGCATATGCGTTTGTCATTAGCATATGCTTGTTCATTAGCTGAAGATAAAACCTTAAGGCGATATGCACTGAAATATGCTGAATCATTATCAAGAAATGGCGATGATGCACGGGTTAACAGAGCTTGGACAGTAGTCTATTTTGGTGATAGCAACGAGAACCCATATACTTATCGAGATGAATCATTAGGCCCTTGGAAAAACGCTAGAGAAGCACGACTAAAGCGATTTAGCAAAGCTAACCCCCGATTGAAAGATTATCGTTTCTTTTTATTCGATTTGCCACTGTTTCATACATTTTTAATAACACGCAATTGGAATGATATCAACAGAGACGAATATAATATCATATTCAAATTATGTTTCTCGAAAGATGCGTATTATCCGGAAGAAATTAGATTTCTTGAGAAAGAGAAAAAGAGCCTGCTTGTAGATTACAACAGCAATCTACTTATACAGCAATTAGTTTCCAACGGAATTGAGATTATTGATTTCAATTTTGATAGCTTGGTTTTTGAAGGAGAATTGGAATTCGTATTTGGATTCAGATTTATAGAAGATAGGACAGAGTATGCTGTTTTTTCTGATAATAAAGCTGATTCAAATGGTTATGTAGACCTATTCGCGAGTCGTATTGTTAGAGATTCGAATAATTTAAAAGCAGAAAGAATTGACGACACTGATGAGTTGAAGCGAGTTGAAAAAGTGCTAAAGATTTTTGCCGATTCAATTTTCGGTTGCGATTAGACCTGCTTTGAGTTTCCTTAAATAACCTAAGATGCTGTAATCAATGAGCACTTCATCTTGTGAATGCTTATAAAACAAAACTGCCCCATCCGAGCTGTTAAATTATTTTGATTATTTACTTATATAATTGAGTTTGATGCGTATAGTGCTACATTATTATATGGTGGATTTTTAGGACGAATCCTTTGTTCCAATATATTTAATTTGATTATAGTTTTGCAATTTGAGGAGGAAAGATGAGTAAGAAAATATTAATTGTAACTGCTAATGATAATGAAACTAACGCGTTCCTCAAGGGCAAAGGATTAAAAATATTAAAAGAAGATTTACTTGGAAAAGATAATAAGGACACAAACAACTACAGAAAATGCAAATATTATGATTATGATGTAGTTCAATTTCAATTGAATTCACAAGGATCAGTAAAATCTGATGCCTCATTAATGTCTATTAATTTTGCAATTAATGAACACTCTCCTTGTGCAGTGATTCTTTTGGGAATAGCATTTGGCCGGCATGAAGAAGAGCACAAAATAGGTGATGTGGTTGTTTCTGAACGAATGCTAGATTATGAATCCGGCAAGGTAAAAGGAAGCGGTTTTAGAAGTGATAATTCTGTGCCCGATGCTGGTCGTTTGTTGCTAAGTGCATGTAAAAACATAAAAAGCAAGTGGAATCACAAAGTTGGAACAAAAAAAGCAAAAGTTTTATTTGGTACTATTGTTTCAGGTGATAAAGTAGTTGACGATCAGAAATTTAGAGATGCGTTACCCACTGGCAATTATTACGTTTTGGGCGGCGAGATGGAGGCTCGAGGCCTATACAGTGCGTGCAGAGTAAATGGGATTAGCGAATGGATTGTAATTAAATCCATATGTGATTGGGGCCATGGAAAAGATGAAGATAAAGAAAAAAACCAAAGATATGCTGCTAACTCTGCAACAAGTTTTATAGATACATTATTTCTAAACGAACAATTGAAGAGATTAACTGAAGAATCTAGTGATTTGGTAGCTGATGACAGTGCAAAAAATAACACAAAAAAAAAGAATGACAAAGCAGTTGTTCCAAATGATGCTCGCGCTAAAGCAGAATCTATCATAGAAGCGCACTTAAATGATCGAATTGATAGTATTTCTGATAGAGTTAATAAGAGTGATAATGACAAAAATGATACATCTTCGACTAATACCAGAATTGCTAATTTCAAACTTAAAAAAGAAAAGATAGACGAGATAAGGAAGGCCCAGAGTGAACTTGAGAATACAATTAGGTCTGTTCAAATGTTCATAGAGGAAAAAACTAATACGACCCAAAGCTATAATCTAAATAAAGGTAAAGATCTTACAGAAACAATTGCAGGAATATCTGTAGAAAAATTTATCAATGAGAATCAGAATAAATATCTTGATGCTTTTTATTCTGAATTTAGTAATGAAGATAAGAGGAAAATAGCGGAAGAACTGGTTGGCTTCTTCCTTCAAGAAGGTAAGGACAGTTCTGAATCAGCTGATCTTTATGGCATTTATAATGCGATGGTGGAATACGCAAATTCGAAATCCGGGTCGCGAATAGTTATTAATGGATTACAGGGCACAGGAAAGTCTACTCTCATAGCATTACTGTATAAGAAGTTAATGGATAATTATAAGGAAACTCACATTTTCCCTTTGATTATTGATTTGCATTCAAACCCCAAAGTTAGCAACAGTGTATTGAAGAAAGATCTTCAAGCAATAAAAAATATATCAAAGAGCAATAAGTTTAAGTTTGTATTTTTTATTGATGGAATTGATGAAAAACAATTCGAAAGCAAGAGAGCTATAGAGAACGAATTAGTTAATTTCATTAATACACACAAAAAAATGACGATTGTCTTTTGTGCGACTCAAGTTGTAAAAGATGATGAATCATACAGAAATGGAAAGAAATCAGCTTTGTGTAATTCTTACACATCAGCAGTATGTACATATGGAATGCATCGCGTACCAATTAGAGATAGTGTAATTCTAGATAGTGTTGTAACAAAATTAGATAGTTATCTTGCACCTGATGAAAAGAGCAATAAAGCAAAGGATGCAATTAGTTTATTAAAAAAATATGCCTTGAGAAAAGTAGATTTTAGGACTCTTCTTATTGTGCTAAAAGCAGATCATTTAAATGATAAAGACTTAGGACAAATCCTTTATGAGCATTATTCTAATCCTATTAAGGGCAACAAAGAAGAAATAATGTCTGAAATAGCTTATGCTACTGCTGCTTTAGTTAAGGAAGAATCTCATTCTGATACGGATTCAAGAGTTATAAAGAAATACTCTAATGTAATAAGAAAGAATTCTATAACGAGATCGTTTTTCATTGCAGTTCATTTGTGCAATCTACTAAAAACTTCCAACGAAAAAGCTTTTATAGAACAGATTGAAAGCCAACCGGTATTGAATGCCATAACCAACGATTTATTTGACAATTTGTATAAATCGTTAATGGGTAAAGTAGACAGAGAGAAGATTAACAATACATTAAGAAAAATCATAGAAAAAGAAGATAATCATCCACTAGTTGTTGCTCAAGCGGCGCATATGTTAGCTAGAATTAACAGTTATGGCTTTGCTTTTGCGAAAGAAAAAGAAGTTCAGGAAACATTGCTTATTAGATGGAATACGCTACATAAGAAGTATTTTGAAAATGACATTTTAGTAATTAATGATCCAGAAATGTATAATACAATTTTTAATGAGCTTATTCTATTCCGGACTTTATCGGTTTCTCTTTTGATAAATGGATATAGGAACCATGAGCGGCAATTTCTTGACTGCATTCTCCAGAACGACTTGTTTAACAGCATTAATAGAGGTTTTCATATTGCATACTTTGATGAACAGTTTGCCGATAAGGATAACAATCGCTATTTAGACGATACTAGGAATTCTCCCTTGAGAGTGGATTCAACTATGGCATTTTTAATTCAGTCTATCTATGAAGAAATGGACCGGCATTTGCCTCATCATAATCGTTACGCTGAAGATTGCATAAACCCGCTATTAAGTTTGAATATATTAACTGTTTTGACTATTTGTCAGTCACGAAGTGAAACCGGAATTATGGACAAATATGAGACAGAAATAAGCAATATATTGAAACACATTGTTTTGGGTTGGATTCCAGTAGTAGAATCTGTTAAGCAATATGCAAAAGACTTCTTTTTAGATGATAGCAACAATTTTGATAAGCAAAAATGTGATCGTTTATACTATGAAGTTTTAGCCGATATTTTTAATCTTAAGATGGAACGAATGAAGGGTTGGAATGCCAATGGAAATGAAGTCGATTTAGACGTTGTTGGCTCTTATGAAGCACCGCTAATTCGTTCTGAATCGGTTAACGATCATATCTACGGCTCCTTTATTTTAGGAAGGTTGTTTTTGCCAAATAGTTTATATAATTGGACTCATGACAAGAAGCTTATCGAAGACTATTCTAGTAGTGGATATGATAAAGAGTCCATCTTGCGAATGCTATTGATTCATGATTTTGGAAAGTGTAAAACTGGAGACCAAATACATAAAGATCAAACTGTAGACTATAACAAAAAGCAAGATGATGCTGTCTTACACTATAAATACACACGAAGTGCTCGCGGAATATATGGTTTTGATACTTGGTGTAGTGATTGGACTGAGTATTACAATGGCCGCAGCTTGAATTCGATGATTGCCAAGGATATCAATTCTATTGAAATGTACATAACAGCAAATATGTATAAGGGTTGTGGCAAGAAAATCAATATGAAAAACTGGTCTCATTATATCGACTATGAATTGCAGACGGAAATGGGGAAGAGCATTCTTATATGGGTGAGAAGAGGTTTATTAGATTTCTGATGAAATTAAATAATACTTAACTAACTTGCCTATATTAAATGAGATTAATGCGCAGCAAAAGTATACGGAAATCATAGAAGGAAACACGATTCACCATTATAAATGTGGAATGATCTCAAGGGTTGATCGCTTAATTAGGCAATAGTATTTGAAGTAGATATTTGCAAATAGAAAGTTTGTTTATCTAATTATTTACCCCAATAAGTCATTTTCGAGGTTTAAGCAAAAAGGGGAGGATTAATAGCATGAAGATAGCTTTTTTCGATGCCAAGGATTACGACAAGAATTCGTTTATCAGGGCGAACGGCGATGACAGATATGAGATAGTTTTCTACGAGACGCGTCTGACCAAAGACACCTGCCGCCTGGCTGAAGGGTGCGATGTCGTGTGTGTATTCGTTAACGATGACGTGAACCGCGAAGTCATCGATGAACTCGTGAAGATGAACATCCGCCTGATCGCCTTGAGGTGCGCGGGCTACAACAACGTCGACATCGAATACGCGTACGGCAAGATTCATGTCGTTCGCGTGCCTGCATACTCTCCGTATGCGGTCGCAGAGCACGCCATGGCGCTGCTTTTGACGTCGATCAGAAGGATCCACAAAGCATATATCAGAACGAAAGATTTTAATTTCAGCTTAAACGGTCTCACCGGCTTTGACCTTCACGGCAAGACTGTCGGCGTAGTCGGCACGGGTAAGATCGGGCGCATCTTCATCGACATCTGCAGGGGCTTCGGAATGAACGTTATCGCGTACGATAAGTTCCCGGCTAAAGACAGTGGGATCGAGTACGTCACGCTCGAAGAGCTCTGGGCAAGGGCGGACATCATATCTTTCCACTGTCCTCTGACCGATGAGAACAGGCACATGGTCAAAGCTTCCACCATCGCGCAGATGAAGAAGGGCGTGGTCCTGATCAACACTTCAAGAGGCGCCCTGATCGATGCCGAGGCGCTGGTAGAAGGCATCAAGGCGCGTCAGATCGGCGCGGCCTGCCTTGACGTTTACGAAGAAGAATCGAACGTTTTCTTCCACGACTATTCCGGCCACATCGTCGATGACGACATCCTCGCAAGGCTCATCTCGATGCCGAATGTCATCGTCACGTCGCACCAGGCCTTCCTCACGGAAGAGGCGCTGTCGAACATCGCAGACACGACGCTGAAGAATGTCGAGGAGTTCTTTGAGAATGAGTACTCGGCCAACGAAGTCTGCTACAAGTGCCCGCAGCTTAAGGAGTGCAAGCAGGAGCATAATAAGAAGTGCTTCTGAGGGGCGGGGGAGCGGGCCGGCGCTCTGAGGGTGAGCGATTGCCCTGGAGCTAGGGCCGCGATTGCCCGGAAATGACACGTTTTCGCGCTGAAACGTGTCATATCCCGTCACTATCTGAATAATTGCCAAGAAGTGACACGAATCGGATCCGAAACGTGTCACTTCGCGTCACTGTGCATGCGGGCAGCCGCCGGGTTTTCGCTGTGGCCAGACCCCATCAAAAACTTGAAACGGGACTTGACGCAAAAGAATACCGTTTGATATCAGGATCGCTTGGAAATGAAGAACTCAGGCGCTCCTTTTTTATTGCATTCGAACCCCTCCTTTCCAACCAAACGATTTACAAAAGCATATACAATGCATATAATTAGCATATGCGAGGTGATTGCTATGGCTAAGACAGTAAATATGTGTGTACGTGTAGATCCCGAATTGAAGGCACAGGCCGAGATTATTCTTGAGCAGCTGGGCATGAATATGAATGGAACGATCAATATGTTTTTGAATCAGATCGTTCGTGAGAAGAAGGTTCCATTAAATCTGTCTCTTAACAAAGAACAAGATGTTTTACCGGATATCGTTGTTTCAAAGCAGGAAAGAGAAGGTGGAATCGAAGGGATAGATGCAAGAAAGCTTCTGGAAGAAATGAAGAAGATCGTGTCTGATGCTGAAACTCGTAAAGAAAACTCAGATAGCAAGGCGGCCGGTTAATGGCAAAATACAAGGTAATAGTTTCTAATCATGTAGCCGGTCATCTTCTTGAATATGTTGAGTTTATTTCGAACGTCAGCATTGAAGCTGCCCGGCAATTTATTTCTGAAGTGTATATAGATTCTGTTGTTGATTGCAGACAGGACAATAACTAAACCGTTAGCAAGCAGATATTCTGTTGACCTCATTTTTGTAGACTTGTAGAATCGGAATAAGTAAAGTCTCAAGCACGACACTGCACGGAGGAATTATCATGGCAGATGAACTCGATATCACTAAGATCTTTAACGACACGGTAAAGGCAGTAACGAAGGCAACGCAGCCTGCAAAGAAGACTACAGCGAAGAAGACAACGACTGCGGCTAAGAAGCCCGCAGCTAAAAAGACCACGACGGCAAAGAAAACAACTACAGCAAAGAAGCCCGCTGCCAAGAAGACTACGACAGCCAAGAAAACAACAACGGCTAAGAAGACGACTGCAGCTAAAAAGACGACCGCAAAGAAAACCACTTCCACAGCTAAGAAAACAACTGCTAAGAAGACTACTACTGCTAAAAAGACTACCGCTAAGAAAACTACTGCAAGCAAGGTCAGCAAGATCATGCTCGAGATCAGCGGCAGACAGATCGACTTCAAGGTCATCGCCAAGAAGGCTGAGAAGCTCGGCGGCGAGATCTATGTCGTTGTTAATGAGAAGAAGATCTACAATCAGGACGGAAAATCGGTCAACCTCTTCTAAACTGTCCCATTATTGGCGCTTGTACCCCGATATAATGTAACCGGGTAGAGAATGGTTCGTTTGCATAACGGAGGTGCCATATGTGTATCTTATTATCATTGCTTTTCGGCTCCGGCTCATCCAGGGAAGAGAAGCGCCGCGAGCAGGACAGGCGTCAGCGCTGGGAAGATCTCGAGGAAGAGTATGACGAGATCGACGGCATCGAGGACGCAGATTACTAAGACTGATTTTTTTTGTTTTCCTTTCCGGAGTTTTTTATGTGCAGAATGGCCCGACTGATTGTCGGGCCGTTTTGTCGGATGAAGTACAAATCGTCAACAAGTTTTTGACGAATTTAGCTCTTCAGAATTCTTGTCAGATACATGTGCGACTTTTCGCGAGTTTTTTGGCGTAAAAAGATGCATACGATCATGGTTTATGCATCTTTAATCTGACTTTTTCACCGAAAAAGATGCATATTTGCCCGAGTATGCATCTTTTTTTAGAAAAACTATTCTTAAGAGATGCATATTGCCCTTATATATGCATCTTTTTTAGGAGATTTTTGCAGAAAAAGAGCAATACAGACTATTACGAGTTACAGGCTTGAGTTCAGACTCGGAAGTTCCTGATTGGGACGTTTTTGCGGGTTTCAAGAATTTACCCCAACTTGGGGGATAATCTCAGCATGGGGTATAATATCCCCTGAATAAAGGGATAGGCGGATATTAATATGACTCCAAAATGGATCAATGTTTTAAGGCTTCTGGTCATTTGCGCGGCCGTTGCTGTTATCTCGTTTTTTACATGTACATGTTTTCTCTCGGACTACTGTACGGATGAGATCCCTGCTACGGATTCCATCTTTGTTTACACGGTCGACAGGGGAGTGGACACGCTTAACAGGACTTATCTGAACGGCAAGAAGATCAAGGCTTCAGATGAGAGCCGCTACATTTTGTATGAGGACATTCCGGCGGTCAGTAAGATGGAAGGCGTCGAAAACATCTACATCTTTGATGATGCCCTGATGACGGAGCTCGCTGACGGTCTTAACTCCGGCGAGATTCCGGAAGCTTATGTTGCAGTCCCTTGCGATGTCATGAAGTACTACGGCGCGCCTTCAGGGATGGATTACATGTTCATGCTTGATGCATCGGAAGTGAGCCTGAACGGCGAATATGCATACATCAGGTGCGCGGACGGTGACACCGGGTGGGTATCGGAGGTGCCTGCTGATCCTTACATGGTCTACTACAAGTACGATGAGGCCACATGGGATGACTTCACGGCAAGGCTCGACGCTTATCTTGTAGAGTATGACGCTATTAGCGATGTGTTCATGCTGGTTACCACGAATGCAGACTCTGCAGATCTTCAGGACCGCCTCATGGAGGAGTACCCGGGGTCAAATTATCTGTCTGCTGAGTTCGCGAGGGTCTTCCGCGATGAGACCAATAAGACGGTGTGGGTGAGGGTGATCGTTTTCGCGCTCGCGGTAATAGTAGCGGCAGCCGGCATAGAGGTTTTGCTGGGCATCGCGGCAAAGAAAAAAAGGCCCTCCACCCGGTAAAGAAACCCTTAAGTTTTTCTTAAATCGCCCCATTCCTCTATTAAAATTGATATTTTGCTGTATACTATAGGCATTAAAGGCAGTTTTCGCACTGCCATACTTTAATGGGGAAATATAGGAAAGGAGTTATTTATTCAATGAACAAATTTACCTCTAAACTGGTGGCCGGCGTGCTGGCCGCTTCAATCATGCTGGTGCCCCTGACATCCTGTAAGAAGAAGGGTGGCAGCACCAAGAGCCACAGCGGTGATAAGATCACAAACGATACACCCTGGTACGATACTAAGGTCATCGACGTTTCGCCCGAGATCGATAAGAGCAAGAAGCTCCAGTATATCTATTCTCAGCTTTCCGGCACAGACGATAATTATATCGCCGTCTATTCGAGCGGCAGTTATGAATATCCTTCCGGCAACATTGACTGGGAGACCTTTGATTACACGGAGTACCAGATCGAGAAGCTGACAATACTCGACAAGAAAACCGGCGAAGTAGTCAACTCTTTTGATATTGACAGCTTCATGGGTGAGAACGAATACGTCAGCGGCGCTACGTTC
>JAEEGI010018928.1_pt1 | contig 13940 bp, 11 predicted proteins | sample 8958751 | NCBI WGS metagenome assembly JAEEGI01 (sample SAMN16246545, study PRJNA631951) | gut metagenome | biome: gut microbiome; feature: rumen; material: KS-attached | host: Bos | place: Iran: Karaj | collected 2018-10
ACTGAGACAAGTGCTGAGTGGAAGTGAAACAGGGCAGAAAGGTATAGATGAAACAGCGTTTATCTTGAATACCCTTGCTGATATGGGATTGAAGAACGAGTTAGAACTTGACCTTACCCTTGCTCGAGGATTGAACTATTATACAGGTGCCATCTTTGAAGTTAAAGCTTTAGATGTGCAGATTGGCAGCATCACTGGTGGTGGGCGCTATGATAATCTGACAGGCGTGTTTGGTATGCCTGGCATTTCTGGTGTGGGTATTTCCTTTGGCGCAGATCGTATCTTCGATGTACTTAATCAACTGGATCTCTATCCGAAAGAGGCAGTAAATGGTACTAAATTGCTTTTCATTAATTTTGGTGAGAAAGAAGCGGCTTATTGCCTTCCTATCTTGCAAAAAGTACGTGCTGCAGGCGTGAGCGCAGAGATATTCCCTGATTCAGTGAAGATGAAGAAGCAGATGGCTTATGCCAATGCCCATGAGATTCCATTTGTTGCTTTAGTCGGCGAGAATGAAATGCAAGAAGGTAAAGTAACCTTGAAGAATATGACTACAGGCGAACAAGCCATGGTCAGCGTGGAAGAACTGACAGAACAGCTTCGTTGATTTGTCAGTTTGTCAGTTTTATACTGACAATGCTACGCTTGTAGGCTTTGGCACACTTTTGGTTAGTTTATAAGGCGTGCCTGCAAAGGTTATAATGATAGATAATATGTATAACAAATAAAAAACTAAAAATTATGAACATTAAACCATTAGCTGATCGTGTTCTGGTGCTCCCAGATCCAGCAGAAGAAAAGACAGTAGGCGGTCTGATTATCCCTGATACCGCTAAGGAAAAGCCACTGAGTGGCAAGATTGTTGCCGTTGGTAATGGCACAAAGGATGAGGAAATGGTGTTGAAACCAGGTGACTCTGTATTGTATGGCAAATATGCTGGTACTGAAATTGACGTTCAGGGTGAGAAATACCTGATTATGCGCCAGAGTGATGTTGTAGCAGTTGTGGAGAAATAATTAGGAACATTTAAAAATACTATAGAATTATGGCTAAAGAACTTAAATTCAATATTGAAGCTCGTGATCAGCTCAAGAAGGGTATCGACATTTTGGCCGATGCTGTGAAGGTAACACTTGGCCCTAAGGGTCGTAACGTAATTATCCAGAAATCATTCGGTGCTCCTCAGATCACAAAGGACGGTGTAACTGTTGCTAAAGAGATCGATTTGGAGAATGAGTATCAGAACATGGGTGCTCGTCTGGTGCGTGAAGTAGCTTCCAAGACTGGTGACGATGCAGGTGATGGTACAACTACTGCTACTGTTTTGGCACAAGCTATCGTAGCTGAAGGTCTGAAGAATGTAACTGCTGGTGCTAGCCCTATTGATATCAAGCGCGGTATTGACAAGGCTGTGGCTAAGGTAGTAGAGTCTATTGAGGCTCAAGCTGAGACCGTAGGTGACAATTATGATAAGGTTGAGCAGGTGGCTACCGTTTCTGGCAACAATGACCCTGAGATTGGTAAGCTGATTGCTGATGCAATGCGTAAGGTTTCTAAGGATGGTGTTATCACTATTGAGGAAGCTAAGGGTACCGATACTACCATTGGTTTGGTAGAAGGTATGCAGTTGGATCGTGGTTATCTGTCTCCTTACTTCGTAACCGATGCAGAGAAGATGGAGTGCGTGATGGAGAAGCCTTTGATTCTGATCTACGAGAAGAAGATCTCTAACCTGAAGGATTTCTTACCAATTCTGGAACCAGCTATTCAGACTGGTCGTCCATTGCTTGTGATTGCTGAGGATGTTGATAGCGAGGCTTTGGCAACTTTGGTAGTAAACCGTCTGCGTGCACAGCTGAAGATTTGTGCTATCAAGGCTCCTGGTTTCGGTGAGCGTCGTAAGGATATGCTTGAAGATATCGCAATTCTGACAGGTGGTGTGGTGATCAGCGAGGACAAGGGTCTGAAGCTGGAGCAGGCTACCGTTGAGATGTTGGGTTCTGCCGAGAAGGTAACTGTAACGAAGGACAATACCACTATCGTAAATGGTAATGGCGACAAGGAGAACATCCGTATGCGTATCGAGCAGTTGAAGAACCAGATGGAGAACACCACTTCACAGTATGATACAGAGAAGTTGCAGGAGCGTCTGGCCAAGTTGGCTGGTGGTGTAGCTGTGCTGTATGTAGGTGCTGTTTCTGAGGTTGAGATGAAGGAGAAGAAAGACCGTGTGGACGATGCATTGCGTGCTACCCGTGCTGCTCTGGAAGAAGGTATCGTTCCTGGTGGTGGTGTTGCTTACATCCGTGCTCAGAAGGCATTGGAAGGCATGAAGGGTGAGAATCCTGATGAAACTACAGGTATTGAGATTATCCGTCGTGCCATTGAGGAGCCTCTGCGCCAGATCGTAGCTAATGCTGGTAAGGAAGGTGCTGTTGTAGTTCAGAAGGTACGTGAGGGTGAAGGTGATTATGGTTACAATGCCCGTGCTGATCGCTTCGAGAACCTGCATGCAGCTGGTGTGGTAGATCCTGCTAAGGTTACCCGTGTTGCTCTGGAGAATGCAGCTTCTATCGCTGGTATGTTCCTGACTACCGAGTGTGTTATCGTTAATGTGAAGGAGCCTCTGCCTCCAGCACCAATGGGTGGCGGTATGAATCCAGGTATGATGTAATACACTTGATTATAGATAAAGAAAAGCCACGGCTTCGTAAAGAAGTTGTGGCTTTTTTCGTTGGTTATTCCCCTAAATATTAGTATCTTTACACCCTCACTCTAAAAATGCGAAGATGGAACAGGAAGAGATATTAAGGAATCTGAAGATAGAGCAACTGAATGCCATGCAGCAGACCACACTTGAGGCCTATGCCGAACATCGTGACTTGGTGTTGCTTTCACCTACAGGTTCTGGAAAGACATTGGCTTACATGCTCCCTTTAGTGCAGACTTTGAAGAAAAAGGAGAGTGGCGTGCAGGTGGTAGTGCTGGTACCCAGTAGAGAACTTGCATTGCAAACAGAGAATGTCTTCAAGCAGATGGGAACATCTTTCAAGGCCATGAGTTGCTATGGTGGTCGTCCTGCTATGGAAGAACATCGGACAATGAATGGAGTAAGACCTGCAGTCATTATTGGTACTCCAGGTCGCTTGCTCGATCATCTTCAGAAACAGAATTTTGATGCTCATACCGTTCAGACCTTGGTTATTGATGAGTTTGACAAGTGTCTGGAGTTCGGATTTCAGGAAGAAATGCAGGCTGTCATAGAACATCTCCCACGCATTAGGAAACGCGTGCTGCTTTCTGCTACTGATACAGAACAGATTCCTCTGTTTACTGGCTTAGGAGAAACAAAGAAGCCTATACGTTTGGATTATCGAGAGGAGGGAAGAACGGAGCGACTGAATCTACAGATAGTTAAATCCCCGGAGAAAGACAAACTGCAAACCCTACTACGTTTGCTTTGTTCCTTAGGCAGTCAGCGCACACTGGTATTTGTCAATTATCGGGAGAGTGTGGAACGAGTTACAGGTTTCTTGGAAGCCAATCATTTTCCATGTGATATGTTTCATGGTGGCATGGAACAACCTGACCGTGAGCGTTCTATCTACCGTTTGCGAAATGGAAGTTGCCCAGTGCTGATATCTACCGACCTTGCTTCGCGTGGCTTGGACATCCCAGGTATTGACAATATCGTTCACTACCATCTTCCTATCAATGAAGAGGCCTTTATTCATAGAAATGGACGTACGGCAAGATGGGATGCCACTGGCGTCGCATATATGATTCTGGGGCCAGAAGAATCTATCCCCGATTATATCCAGGAAGAGGTTGAGGAAATGGTACTCCCTTCAGAGATGGGAAAACTTCCTAAACCCGAATGGGCCACACTCTATATCAGTAAAGGTAAGAAAGACAAATTGAATAAAGTGGATATCGTCGGTTTCCTATATAAAGTAGGAGGACTGCAACGCGATGAAGTGGGAGCAGTTGATGTGAAAGACCGTTATGCCTTTGCTGCCATCAAGCGTTCTAAAGTTAACCAACTCCTAAGTTTGGTAAGTGGTGAGAAAATTAAAGGTATGCGGGTATTGATAGAAGAGGCCAAATAAGATGCATAAAATTTGCATATTTCATAAAAAATGGCTACTATTGTAATCGCTGTGAGGTTTTTAACGACAAAAGATTTGTTATACGGAATTTATTCTGTAATTTTGCAGTCGCTTGTTAAGGAAGCCTTGCAAAAAGTAAGAGAAATAAATAAAATAATATAAAATTGATTGTTTAATCAAATAAACTATCGCAATGAAAAAGTATAATTTCAACGCAGGCCCTTCTATCCTTCCACGTGAAGTGATTGAGGCTACAGCAAAGCAAATCTTGGACTTCAATGGTTCTGGTCTTTCTTTGATGGAAATTAGTCATCGTGCCAAGGATTTCCAGCCAGTAGTAGATGAAGCAGTAGCTCTTACCAAAGAGATTCTTGATATTCCTGAAGGTTATTCGGTTATTTTCCTTGGAGGTGGTGCCAGCCTTGAATTTTGTATGATACCTTATAACTTCCTGGAAAAGAAGGCTGCTTATCTGAACACGGGTGTTTGGGCAAAGAAAGCGTTGAAGGAAGCCAAATTGTTTGGTGAGACTGTAGAAGTGGCCTCTTCTGCCGATGCTAATTACACTTATATTCCAAAGGGTTGGACTTGTCCTGCTGATGTAGACTACCTACATATTACAACCAATAATACTATTTATGGTACTGAAATCCGTAAGGATCTCGATGTACCAGTGCCAATGATAGCTGATATGTCTTCCGATATCTTCAGCCGTCCTGTTGATGTGAAGAAGTACAAGTGCATCTATGCTGGTGCACAGAAGAATCTGGCCATGGCTGGTGTGACCATTGTTATCGTGAAGGACGATGAGTTGGGCAAAGTTAGCCGTACCATTCCTACGATGCTTGACTATCGCACCCATGTAGAGAAAGGCTCTATGTTCAATACACCTCCTGTAGTACCTATCTATTCTGCTTTGGAGACACTGCGTTGGATTAAGAAGAATGGTGGCGTAGAGGAAATGGACCGTCGTGCTAAGGAACGTGCTGAAATGCTTTATGCTGAAATTGACCGCAACAAGATGTTCCGTGGTACTGTGGTTCCTGAAGACCGTTCTTTGATGAACCTCTGCTTCGTGATGGCTGATGAGTATAAAGAGTTAGAGAAGGACTTTATGGACTTTGCTACTTCTCAAGGTATGGTAGGTGTGAAGGGTCACCGTTCTGTAGGTGGCTTCCGAGCTTCTTGCTACAACGCACAGCCTCTTGAGGGTGTGAAGGCATTGGTAGCTTGCATGAAGGAGTTTGAAGCAAAACATTAAAAATATGAAAGTTTTAGTTGCAACAGAAAAGCCTTTTGCGAAGGTTGCCATTGATGGCATTCGCAGTGAAATAGAGGCAGCAGGCCACCAGTTGGTTCTGCTAGAAAAATATACAGAGAAAGCGCAGTTGCTTGATGCCGTGAAGGATGCTGATGCATTGATTATCCGTAGTGATAAAATCGATGCAGAAGTACTTGATGCAGCCAAGCAACTCCAGATAGTGGTACGTGCAGGTGCTGGTTATGACAATGTTGATTTGGCAGCTGCTACCGCTCATAAAGTAGTGGTGGAGAATACCCCTGGTCAGAACGCCAATGCCGTGGCAGAGCTGGTGTTCGGTCTTTTAGTCTTTGCCGTGCGTAATTTCTATAACGGTAAGTCAGGTTCGGAACTGTTAGGTAAGAAACTGGGTATTCTGGCTTTTGGAAATGTGGGCCGTAATGTGGCACGCATTGCCAAGGGTTTTGGCATGGATGTCTATGCCTTCGATGCCTATTGCCCAAAGGAAGTGATTGAAGCAGCAGGTGTGCATGCTGTAGATTCACAGGAGGTCCTCTTTGAGACTGCCGACATTGTTTCCTTGCATATCCCTGCTACTGCAGAGACAAAGGAGAGTATCAATTATGCCTTGGTGAACAAGTTGCCTAAGGGTGGTATTCTGGTAAATACTGCTCGCAAAGAAGTCATCAACGAACCTGAGTTACTGAAACTGATGGCAGAGCGTACTGATTTGAAATACGTGGCAGACATCAAACCAGATTCCGATGCTGAGTTTGCACAGTTTGAAGGTCGCTATTTTGCTACGCCTAAGAAAATGGGTGCTCAGACGACCGAGGCCAATACCAATGCAGGAATTGCTGCTGCCAAGCAGATCAATGCCTTCTTTGCAGATGGTTGCACCAAATTCCAGGTTAATAAGTAGATTATGAGAGTAAAACCATTTAAAGGCATACGTCCTCCTAAGGAATTGGTGGAACAGGTGGAAAGCCGTCCTTATGATGTGCTTGAGAGTGAGGAAGCACGTGCTGAGGCTGGTGATAATGAGAAATCTCTGTATCATATCATTAAACCAGAGATAGACTTTCCTGTTGGTACTTCAGAGTACGATCCTTGCGTCTATGAGCAAGCAGCCAAGAACTTCCAGAAATTCCAGGATAAAGGTTGGCTGGTACAGGACGAGAAGGAACAGTACTACATCTATGCACAGACCATGAATGAAAAGACCCAGTATGGTTTGGTGGTTGGTGCATGGGTAGAAGACTATATGGCTGGTCGAATCAAGAAGCATGAACTTACCCGTCGCGATAAGGAAGAAGACCGCATGAAGCATGTGCGCGTGAACAATGCCAACATCGAACCAGTCTTCTTCGCCTATCCCGACAATGCGGTGCTCGATGCCCTTCTGAAGCGCTATGCCTCTACTACACCTGAGTATGACTTTATAGCTCCCATCGATGGTTTCCGCCATCAGTTCTGGGTAGTCAGTGATGAGGCTGACATCCAGCTCATTACAGAAGAGTTTGCCAAGATGCCAACCATGTATATAGCCGACGGGCATCACCGTTCTGCTGCAGCTGCTTTGGTAGGTGCAGAGAAAGCTAAACTGAATCCGCATCACACAGGAACTGAGGAGTACAATTACTTCATGGCCGTTTGTTTCCAAGCCTCACAGCTCACTGTGCTTGATTACAATCGCGTGGTAAAGGACCTCAATGGCATGACTCCAGAACAGTTCTTGGGTGCTTTAAAGAAGAACTTTGAAGTAAAGAACATCACGGTCCCAGAGGATAATGTTCAATGTTCAATGTTCAATGTTCAATGCTATAAGCCTAAGCATCTGCACAACTTCTCCCTTTATCTGGAAGGGCAGTGGTACAGTCTCACAGCAAAGCCTGGCACCTATGATGATACTGACCCTATTGGCGTGCTTGATGTGGACATCTCCAGTCGTTTGATACTCGACGAGTTGCTTGGCATCAAGGACCTCCGTAGCAGTCAACGCATTGATTTCGTGGGTGGATTGCGTGGTCTGAAGGAACTGAAACGCCGTGTGGACAGCGGAGAGATGAAGATGGCGCTGGCTCTCTATCCCGTCTCCATGCAGCAGATTATGGACATTGCCGACAGCGGAAAGATCATGCCTCCGAAGGCTACTTGGTTTGAACCAAAGCTTCGTTCAGGACTGGTCATCCACAAGCTGGTATAAAATAAAAAGAGGGCATCCCGAAGGGTGCCCTTTTCTTTTCTTCTTTCACCATGCTCATGCATAGTAGTCGGGGTTGGCGAAAGTGCCCATTTTATTTTCTAACTAGGAAAATATTTTTTGCTAGTTAGGAAAGTCATTTTACGTAGTTAGGAACCAAAAATAAATATTACGAAATAAAATGGGCTACTACTTTCACAAGCAGTTCCTCTTTTTTTGCGTTTATAAAAATAAGCATTATCTTTACGAATAAATTAAAGGATGATGGCAGACGATAGTTTCAAGACCATAGCAGCCCGTTGTGAAGGGCTTTACACGGAGAAGCGCAGTAAGTTTATTGCGATGGCTATCCCTGTGCGCACGCTGGAGGACATCAAGGAGGAGCTTGCTGCCATCAATAAGAAGTACTACGATGCCCGTCATGCGTGCTATGCCTATATGTTGGGACCTGAGCGTAAGGACTTCCGTGCCAATGATAATGGGGAGCCTTCGGGCACTGCTGGACGTCCAATTTTAGGACAAATCAATTCCTTGGAACTTACTGATATCTTAGTGGTTGTCGTTCGTTATTTTGGAGGCATCAAATTGGGTACAAGCGGACTTTATGCTGCCTATAAGGAAGCGGCTGCAGAGGCACTGCGTGCTGCCATCATCATAGAAAAAACAGTGGACGATGACATTTCCTTCCACTTCGAGTACCCTTTCATGAATGAGGTGATGCGCATCGTGAAAGAGGAGGAGCCAGAGTTAATTAGTCAGGGATTCGATAATAACTGCTTCATGACCCTCCGAATCCGACGCTCGCAAATGGCACGTCTGCGTTCTCGTTTAGAGAAAGTTGAAACGCTTAGTTTTCTTTCCGATGATCCCACGCTATAAGCAAGGCTACTACTTGAGAATAGTTCTTGCGACCACCTTCCACCCGATGGCTGCGTAGGTAGAGGTCGTAGAAGCGGTCTTGAATGTTGCCCAAGATTGGACTGTACCGATCAAGCCAGTACGACTGGCGATAGCGCACCAATTGGCGTATTTCTGGTCGTACTTGTGACAACAGGTGGGCATAGCTGCTTTCGCCCATAAGCTTTCGCACATTGAACATCAAGTGGCTGAAAACGGAGAGCATGCCGCTGAAATGAATTTCAGGAACCTTGGAATTAACGCATGCCAGATAAGCGTAAAAGTTGGCTTCTCCCTCACTGGTGATGCCGTAGAGATGTGAAAGTTCATGTGCATAAATGGCGGGATAGTCCACAGGCAGCACCTCTTTATTTATGGTAAATTCTCCGAAGAAAGGGCCCATACTTCCCGTAACGCCAACCATAGAAGCCAACGGACTGATAAGCATGGTTTTTATCTGTGGGTTATTTACAAAAGGGCGGTTTATGCCAATCTCATTATATATTGTCTCATAGCTTTTTATGATTTCTTGTTTAACCTGTTCTTTAGATATATCTTCCACTTCTACATAGGCTTGGTTTAACTGATGAATATAGTTGCTAACATATGCTCCGAGGGTGTTTGAGGAATACTCTATATACGTTGTTTTTGTACGTAAATAGAAATTATCTTGCCAATAGTTAAGCCCCCATGCTGTGTAAAACCAAGCATACAACCAAAGAATAGATTCTACAATGTTGAAGCATACTTTCAATTTCTTTTGTTTAAGGAAGAAGATGCCAACGATAGGATAGGAAAGCAACAGACCAACGAGAATTAGATACCACACATCGCTAACACTGTAATTGATGTTCCCTGTAATGGACGACAGAAAGCCTCCTATGGTAGGGTATAGTTCACGTGCATACCATTCTCCAGCTCCGTCGATAAGTTGGAAAAGCCATACCGTCAACAACCATACTGCCAGTATGTAATGTCTCGTGCTAAACTCTATTATGGTAGAGTTGTGTTTTTTCTTTGCCATATTCTATGCGAAGATACTGAAGAATTGAATTTTTCCCAAATAAAATACTAACTTTGCGCCATAAAAGTGCGGAGCTACTTACGCATAATATATGTCAACAAGTTGCTTTTGCGCTTCTAATAGGATGATAATAGACAGAAGCAAAATATGGAAACAAAGAAAACTACAGAAACCACTCCTACAAGCAAGATGAACATTTTGGACTTGCTTAAGAACATTCTTCCGTTTGTCATGCCTTACAAATGGCTTATCGCTGCCACAGTGACGCTCACTTTTATTGGCTCCCTCATGGCTCAGGTAAATGCGGTGGTTTTGGATAAGACGGTAGATGCCATCAATGCCTTGATACAGACACCCAATTTCGCTTGGGACAAGGCAACACAGATACTTATCACCATCAGTATTATTCTGTTGAGTAAGGAAGTGCTCTCGATGATTATCACTTTCTTTCAGCGTTATTTTGGTGAGAAGATGCGTATCTTGGTAAGCCGTGATCTTGCCGTGAAGGTCATCGACCGTATGCTGTCTTTCCGTATGGCTTTTTTCTCTTCAGAGGGGAATGAAACGGGTAAGCTGCAATCGCGAATAGATCGAGGTATCATGAGTCTCAGTAGTACGGTGAATAATTTCTTTATCGAAATTTTGCCTCTTTTCACCAGTGCTATATTGGCCCTGGCATTGATGTTCATGGCCAATGTCTATGTTGGATTAGTAGCACTCTGTATTGTACCCATTTATTTCTATGTAACGTATATTCAAGCCAAACGGATGAAAGGTGGCCGTCGTAATATTTTTGGAAGTCATCAAGCTGTAAGTCAGGGTATTCTGAATATTATTGAAAGTATAACTGTAATAAAATCATTCAACCGTGAAGTCATAGAATCTCAGCGACAGGAAGCTATCCAACAACAGATGACCGACCAGCAACTCAATATCCGTAAGCAGAGTTATATGTTTAATGGACTAAAGAGTTTTTTGGAACAGATTGGTACAGTGCTTATCATTATTTTGACGGCCTACTTGGTGTTGATAGATTATCCAGGAATGACCATCGGTAAGATTATGTACCATGTGATGCTATTCAGTAATGTAAGTGCTCCTATCCGTCAACTTCATCGTATCTACGACGATATGAATGATGCACTGATCTATGCCGAGGGATTCTTTGGTATTCTGCATGCTGACCATGAGGTGGAAGATAGTGGTAAGCATCATCCGCAGTTGGTAAAGGGTGATTTTGTGCTCCAAGGTGTGAATTTTACTTACAGTAATGGCACACAGGCGCTCTTTGGAGTGGATATGCATATTGAACCTGGTAAAATCACAGCATTGGTTGGATTAAGTGGTGCTGGAAAAAGTACGGTGGTCAATCTGCTTGACAAGTTTTATCATCCCGATACAGGGAGTATAAAGTTGGATGGGGTGGATCTGAGTGACTGGGATACACAGTGGCTCCGTGAACATATCGGCTTGGTATTACAGAAGAACCACATTTTCAGCGGTAGCATCGAGGAGAATATCAAATATGGAAATCCACAAGCAACGCATGAAGAAGTTATGGAGGCTGCTAAACAGGCATATATTTACGACCAGATTATGCAACTGCCCGAGGGTTTTGAAACCAGTGCTTTGCAGCTTAGTGGTGGTCAGCAGCAACGTGTGGCCATAGCGCGTATGTTCCTCAAGAATCCGCCCATTATTTTCCTTGATGAACCTACAGCAAGTCTTGATGCCATCGCTACTGAGCAAATCAAGGCGAGTATAGATGCCATTAAGGCAGGGCGCACGGTAATTATCATCTCGCATAACATCGGTCAGATAATCGATGCTGATACCATCTATGTGCTGCAACAAGGTAGGGTTGTGCAGAGTGGTAAGCCTGACGAGGTTTACCGTCAGGGTGGTGCTTATAAGGAGATTCTTGATGCCAGTGCTCGTAGCATGAATGTGGATAAGATCGCCAGTGTGATGGAAGATGCATAATTTTCATTGTAGCAACTATACCAATGTTGCGTTTTTTCATTATATTTGTACCCAAATATCCACTATATGGCATTATTCATGATAATGGGATATATCAAGTATTGATGTGAGTTTATTTATGAAAGAGTATGAAGTTGGATTTAAAGAATAAGACGAGTATAGCCATCATCGCTGTTGCGGCTATCTTGTTGGAAGCCACTTCGTTGATACAATATTGGTATTCACGTGAAGGCATCCGTGAGGAAGTTGTGCATCGCGCGCAAACTGAGCTGAAGGTGAAAAGCCTAACCATTAAGAATGCCACGCTGGAGGTAGAAACAGCTGCAAGAAATATGATATGGGTTGTGGAAGAGAATCTTCAATATCCTGATTCCATGTATTCTGTCATTCGTCGCTTGCTGATCAATAATCCTAATATTTTAGGATGTGGCATAACTTTCAAACCCAATTATTATCAGTCGAAAGGTTATTGGTATGAGCCTTATGGAGCTAGACGTGAAAATGGAGTTATTGAAACTACCCAATTAGGAGGGGAAAATCACGACTACACTAAGAGCGAGTTCTATTTGGTGCCGATGCAGACTGGTCAGCCACAATGGTCTGAGCCTTATCTTGATAGTGATGGTGCTCGTGCGATGCTTACTACTTATTCTCTTCCTATACACGGTAGTAACGGGGAGATTGTGGGAATCATGGGACTTGATGTTTCATTGGATTGGATGAATGAGTACCTCAATTCGCAGCGTATTTATCCCTCCTCATACAATATTGTAGTGTCTCGAAAAGGTCAACTGATGGTGGCTCCTGTCGAAAGTCTGTCAATGCGATACACGGTTCAGGAACTAGCCTCTGTTCTTGAAGATACTACCTACGAAGTAATCAACAATGCGATGATGGCAGGAGAGAGCGGGCAATCGTCTGTCATCGACAATGACGGAGAGAAAAACTATGTATTCTATGGTCCGATTGAAGGAAATACAGGTTGGTCAATGGCTGTTGTAGCGTTGGATAAGGAAATCTATTCCAACCTTCGTAAAATAGCCTTCGTTCTGTTTATCCTGATGTTGATAGGTTTGCTCCTTATCGGGATTATTCTGGATCGTTCTGCAAAGAATTTCCGACGTCTCCAGAAAGTGAATGCTGAGAAAGAGCGCATTGGTAGTGAACTACGTATTGCAAGCGGTATTCAGCGTGGCATGCTTCCAAGAGTATTTCCACCATATCCTGAACGAAATGACATTGATGTGTTTGCTTTCCTGGATTCAGCTAAGGAGGTAGGTGGTGACCTCTTCGATTTCTATATCCGTGAAGAGAAATTGTTCTTCTGTATCGGTGATGTTAGTGGGAAGGGAGTGCCAGCTTCACTCGTGATGGCAGTCACTCGTTCTTTGTTCCGTACCATTTCCGTACATCAGGAGAATGTCGGATTAATAGTGAAAGACATGAACAATGCGATGTCCGAAATGAACGAAGATAATATGTTCGTTACCCTCTTCATTGGCAAGCTTGACCTTGCTACAGGTTTGCTCCAGTATTGCAATGCCGGGCATTGTGCTCCTTTGCTGATAGGTCAAGGCGTAGAAAAGATGGAAACGAATCCTAACATACCTTTGGCGCTAATGAATGGTTGGGATTATGTAGAACAGGAGATCCAACTGAAACCTAAGACAACAGTCTTCCTTTATACAGACGGCCTGATTGAGGCAGAGGATGTTTCCAAGCGGCTGTTTGGTGAAGAACGTATGATAGAAGAAGTTCAGAAAGCCTTGGATAAGGGAAATAACAGTGCAGAACAACTTATCAAGAGCATGGATGCTGCTGTGAAGCTCTTTGTAGGTGGAGCGCAGCAGAGTGATGACCTCACTATGCTGGCAGTTAAGTATCTGAAGTAGGATTTGGCTTAGAAAGTAGCCGATGCTGCAATATATAACATCTAGTATAGAGAGATAAAACTAGCTATTAGGCGAGACAAACTTTAAACAGCAGTGGTGACTATGTAGTTACCACTGATGATTATATAATCACCAGTGCTGATTACACAGACACCAGTGTTGATTGACTTTTACATTGGTAGTCAGCAGGTTTAATCGTGTGGTTCTTTTATTTTTGGTTTGTTCTTCACTCGATTTACACTATCTTTACTCACTAAAACATGTGAAGAAAGGCTGCGACTCGGAAAATTGCAAGTAAACTTGCATTTTCATTCCTCTTGCACTATCTTTGCACCCAAATTATAAAACTAGCAAGAAATTATGGAATTAGCAACGAAGTACAACCCCGCCGATGTGGAGGGAAAATGGTATCAGTATTGGACTGACCACAAGCTTTTCAGTTCGAAACCCGATGGACGTGAACCTTACACCATCGTCATCCCACCGCCAAATGTCACGGGTGTGCTTCACATGGGCCACATGCTCAACAATACCATACAAGATATCTTGGTGCGTCGCGCGCGTATGGAA
>JAEEGI010018930.1_pt1 | contig 13939 bp, 9 predicted proteins | sample 8958751 | NCBI WGS metagenome assembly JAEEGI01 (sample SAMN16246545, study PRJNA631951) | gut metagenome | biome: gut microbiome; feature: rumen; material: KS-attached | host: Bos | place: Iran: Karaj | collected 2018-10
CAAGAAAAGACGGATTGCGGGAATCCTGTGCATGGGCGGCTAACAAAGTGCATATTGCCAATGCAGCCATAATCATTATTCGCTTCATTGATGTAGAATTAATAGTTATTACTGGATGCAAAGATACGAAGAAAAAACGAAACGCAAACAAAAAACACACAGAAAGTTAAATATTCGTATTTTTTGCCCACCATTGTGGTTTTCTTGAAAACTAATCTGTATTTTTGCAATTGATATGGATATAAAGGCATATACAAACGAAGCGGTAGAACTTCTGAAGGAGCTGATAGCCATTCCTTCAATAAGCAGAGACGAGACAAAGGCAGCAGATTGTCTGTCTGAGTATCTGAACCAATGGAACTTGCCCCACGGGCGAGAAGGCAACAATCTGTGGATTGGCTGTCAGGACTGGGACAATAATCGTCCGACAGTGATGCTGAATGCGCACATCGACACCGTCAAACCTGTCAGTTCCTGGACGCGCGATCCGTTTACTCCTACACAAGAAGGAGACATGCTCTACGGTCTTGGTTCCAACGACTGCGGAGGCGGGCTCGTATCACTGCTTCAAGCCTATCGCATCATGCTCTATCGTCCCCGCAATTACAACATCCTATGGGTAGCCTCTGCTGAGGAGGAGATTTCCGGCGCCAATGGTTTCAGCCGTGTATTGCCACATCTTCCAAAGGTTGACGTTGCAATCGTAGGAGAGCCTACTGGGCTGCAACCAGCCATTGCCGAGAAAGGCCTGATGGTCATTGACGGCTATGCTTACGGAAAGTCTGGACATGCAGCCAGAAACGAGGGCGTGAATGCCATCTATGAAGCACTCGATGATCTCGTATGGCTGCGCGACTACAAGTTCCGCAAGGAGAGTCCGCTACTTGGACCCACAAAGATGACGGTGACTGTGGTAGAGAGCGGAACCCAACATAATGTCATTCCCGACAGCCTACACTTTATTATAGATGTACGCGCGAATGAATACTATCAGAATGAATACCTATTCGAGTTCCTCCGGAAAAAGATGACAAAATGTGAGCTTCGTGCCCGTTCTTTCCGTCTGCACTCGTCTAGCATCAGCCCCGAACATCCTATCATCCGCAAATGCGTAGAACGAGGTATGCAGCCTTTCGGTTCCCCGACACTCAGCGATCAAGCCCTCATGCCGTTCCCTTCATTCAAATTAGGCCCGGGAGAGTCTTGCCGCTCACATTCAGCTGATGAATTCATTAAAGTTTCCGAGATAGAACAGGCCATTGAGACCTATGTATATTTGCTTGACGGACTGACTATCTAGCCAGCCAGCTTTCTGGATTCAGCTTTGCCGCACCTTTTCTCAGTTGGAACTGCATCGTACCTTCTGAGCCAAGGCGTCCTATATTCTGGCGTGCGCTCACCTTTTGTCCACGACTGACGCTGACAGAAGCCAGATCACAATATACCGACAAGTAATTGCCGTGTCGTATAATGACGACAGTAGTGCCTGCATAGCCAAAGACAGCCGAGACTTCACCATCGAAGATAGAGCGTACCGAAGCGCCGGGCTGGCCTTTGATATCAATGCCTTTCTTATCCAATGTGACATGACCTTTCACATCTGTCACACTGTTTGTTCCAAAATGATGCACAATCTGATAGCCTCCGACAATAGGCATCGGCAAACGTCCGCGGTTACTCTCAAAACTGCCACTGAGCTGACGATCTACTGTTGACAATGTATAAGTGGGCTCCGCAGATTTCTTTGCTTCTGCCACTTCCCGCTCACGGGCTCTATTCTCAGCAGCAGCCTTACGTTCTGCTTCCAGACGCGCTTTCTCTGCTGCTCTGGCAGCGCGCTCTGCTCTGGCTTTCTCCTCTGCACTCTTTCTGGCAGCAGCTCTGGCCTCAGCCTTAGCCTTCTCTTCCCTGGCCTTTGCCTCGGCAATACGGCGCGCATTCTCCCTGGCAGCAGCCTCAGCAGCAGCCTTCTTACGAGCTAACTCTTCAGCACGTTTCTTTGCAGCAGCCTCAGCAGCCTTACGTTTGGCTTCTGCTTCTGCACGAGCCTTGGCGCGGGCTATTTCCTCGGCTATCAAACGATCGATTTGAGCATTCAACTCCAAGTCACGCTTCTTCTGCTTTTCAATAATACCTTGAATGGTCTTCTGCTCTTTCTTCAGGGAGTTCACAACCTTTTCCTGCTCTATCTGTTTGTTCTCGAGAGACTTTTTCTCTTGTTCGCCCCGATAGAGAAGATTGCTTTTCTGCTGTCTGGAACTCTTCAACTCATCAAAAGCCTCCGTCACCTGGCGCTGCATAGACATAACCGCCTCGCCTTGAGCCTGCTGATAGGAAGCATACTCACGAACAAAGCGGAGACGACGGTACATCTGAGAAAAGTTATTCGCACTGAAAATAAACATCATCTGACTCTGAATGCTCCTGTTCCGATGCATATAACGCATAGACCTCTCAAAACGGGCTTTACGTTCTTCGAGTTCTCTTTTCAGCATCACCAACTGATTCTCCAACATGTGAATATTACCATTAAGCCTTGAGATATCCTGTCGGATCGTATCAATGGTTTTACGCTTATCAGTAATCTCATTGTTTAAGACCATCAGGTTCTGCAGACGTTTCTTCACATCTTGCTCATTGGCGCGCAGACGACGTTCCTGCTCCTTAATCTGTTTCCTGACCTGAGCCTGTTCGTTCTTCAGACTCTTAACCGAAACAGATGGTTGTTTGGAAGTATTTTTTTTCTTGGAAACACTGGTTTGCTTTTTTCCAGTCTTTCCTGACTTTTTCGACTTGCCAGTCTTCTTGACAGCCGTTTTCTTCTGCTGTTGAACAGCAGAGAAAGAAGGGGTTAACGATAAGTGAAAGGTGACAAATGCCATGAGCATTATCACGAACCAACGTTTCTGAACCAATCTTCTCATCCTTTATTTATCACCTTTCACTTATGAAAATTAGAGAGACATGAAGCGATGCAGAATCTCATCTACAGTCACCTCACGATACTTGTTCGAGATCTCCGTGCGGGTCTCCCACTCACTTTCAGCACCAATATAGCTCATCGTCATACCCAACTTCACTTCCTTCTCGGGAGTCGTCAGGGTGATGCCATGCTTACGAGGGTACAATGTCTTGTTCAGACGCTCAAACTGATCATAATCCCAATTCAGTTGGGTATTACCGTTAAATCTGTCCTTATAGAGGATGTTGGCCATCTTCAGCAGAGCAGTCTCCTTGCTGGCGAGCCAGCTATAGTCCATCTTTCCTTCCTCAAAGCTGAGAATCATGTCATCGCCACTCTCAATGATGTTGTAAGCAGCCAGAGAGTCGAGGCTCTGCTTTTCCGATTTCACCTGATTCGGTCTGAAGAGCTCGTTCCAGAAGAGTGCCTGAATGGTGTTGAAGTTCAAGCCGCTATTACGCAGGAAATCAACCGACATCCAAGGTGCCTTCAGATACTGCTTGTTGATACGGTCCATGATCAGAACATAATCCTTCGTCATTTCGATGCGTCCGGCTTCAACGAAACCGAATGCCATCAGCTGCAGACGGATAACATCATCACGCTTCATTTTCAGATTACCTGTAAGCGTCAGTTTCTGAGGACCGACTTCCACAGAGAACTTCACTTTCGAAGTCATGAACTTGGTGGTCTGGAAATTTTCCTGAACAGAAGAGATAAAATCGACTCTCTCTCTTGTTTCTGCATTCATGGTCACAGGACCACTTACTACTTTCTTCTTGGAGCCACAAGAGGTGAGCACCAACGGCAATGCCAGAGCGGCAATCTTAATAATACTGGAAATTTTCATTTCTTTAAATATTTTTTTTGTTTAATCTTTCGAAGCAACAACTGATCCTCAGGTTTTTTCTGCTGAGCATCACGCCAATAAGAGAGTGCGCGATCGATGTCCTTATTCTGGGCATATATATCGCCAGCATGTTCAATAATCACTTCATTACCAAGTGAATCTTCCATATTCTGAAGGGCTTGATCGATATAGATCTTTGCCTCAGAGTAGCGCTCTTGCATAAAGAGAATCCAAGCATAAGTATCAAGATAGGTGGAATTCTTCGGTTCCGCCTTTACCGTCTTGAAACTCATGGTCTCAGCCTTTTCCAACTGTTCACCACGCTCACTCAGGTAGTAAGCATAATTATTCAGACAGCCGATATTGTCGTCTTTCCATTGCAGGCAGGAATCGTAGGCAGCAAATGCCTCTTCGGGCAGTCCTTTCTGATGAAGGATATCACCCATGACGGCATAAAAGTCTGACACGATTGCAGGATCACTCTCATTGTTAATCACGCCTATGCCATTCTGAAAGGCCGACAAAGCGCCGTCAAGGTTCTCTTGTTTGTAATAGGCAATACCTTGATAATAATAGAACGCCATCTCGTCTGGCGTATATTGTCTTGCTTCCTGACACAGAGCGATGACACGTTCAAAGTCCTCTTCTTCCCAGGCATAGCCTACCAGTTGCAATCGGGCGGCAGAATGATCCGGTGCAATCGAGAGGATCTTCTCCAATACCTGACGGATACTATCCTTAGGCATCTTCTTGGCATTCATATACGAAGCACAAAGGATAGCCATGTCGGGATCAGACTGAGGCAGAGACAACATCTTATGGAACAGCTCCAGCACCCTTGTACTGTCGCCGTCGGCCGCCTCACAGGCAGCTATCTCCTGTCGTAGCAGATGTATTCTCTCCTCGGAAGTCGCATTTCTATTCAGCAGGACCCTTTCTGTCAACGAATCGGCAATAGCCCGATCGCCCTGCGACTGATAATAGGTGCGTAATGACAATAGCACTCTGTTATTATCAGGTTCCGACTCTAACACCTGGTGATAGACATTAAGCGCCTTCTTCGTCTGCCCATTCATCATCAGTGCCTCGCCATACATGGCCTGATAGTTCAGATCATTGGGATATTGCTTGGCCAACGAATACATCTCAGCGATAGCAGCCTTCTTGTCGCCCATGCGGGTGTAAAGTTCACTCTTGGCCTGCGATAGTCTCTCGCTCTTACCGTCGATCTTCTCCAACCGGTTCAAGACCTCTATCGCGTTTTCGTTATCACCGACCTGCTGATACAGTTGGAACAGCATCTCCAACAAGTCCTGATGATCCTTATTTCGCTCATAGATACCCTCAATCACGGGAATGGCACTGGCATAATCCTGCTGACGGATATAGGTCTGAGCCAGCGTTTCCATATAGGTTTCATTTTCCGGAGCCAAGGCTGCTGCCTGTTTGATATATTCAGTAGCTTTCTCCGTCTGTCGGAGACCTGAATAATATTGAGCCAGGAAGAAATAGACCTCAGGAGCCTTTGGATTCAGCGTCTGACAATGGCGTAACAGGTCGAAGGCAGCATCGTTGTTCCCTTTTTGTCGTTGCACCATCGCCTCCATGAAGAATTGGTCAAAAGCCCTTAGAGAGTCTTGCGGCAAGGCATCAGCAGGCTGAGCCTGTACCACCAGAGACAGACATGCCAACATGACCACTACAAAAGCTCTCATCGTTCTCATTTCCTCATTTATTTCACACCAGTATGACCGTAACCGCCCTCACCGCGCTCTGTCTCATCGAGCACTTCCACACTGACGAATTGTCCTTGCTCATGACGGGCAATCACCATCTGGGCGATACGTTCCCCATCGTTCACGACAAAGTCCTCTTGTGACAGATTGATAAGAAGCACGCCCACCTCTCCCCGATAGTCGGCATCGATAGTTCCGGGAGAGTTCAGCACCGTGATGCCTTTCTTCAGCGCCAGTCCGCTTCTTGGACGCACCTGAGCCTCATAGCCTGCTGGCAGTGCGATATGCAAGCCCGTAGGAATAAGCCGACGTTCCATCGGCTTCAACACGATGGGCTCCTGCAAATTGGCACGTAAATCCATACCTGCACTTTGTGACGTAGCATATTCTGGTAAAGGCTGATGGCCCTTGTTAACGACCTTGATTTCTAACATCTGAATCTTTTCACTATTAAACAATGTGCAAAATTAATGAATTATCTTCAAACAGCCATATTTTTCTGTAAAAAATGTAGTTTTTTAAGTGAAAATCATTACTTTTGCATGCAAAATATGATGAATTGGCTACAACTTATATCGAATAAGCGCCTCGGACAGGAGCATCGTCATCCCGAGCGCCATGACGACAGGACAGAGTTCAAGCGCGACTATGACCGACTGATTTTCTCTGCCCCTTTCCGCCGTCTGCAAAACAAGACCCAGGTTTTCCCTCTTCCAGGAAGCATCTTCGTACATAACCGTCTGACGCACTCCTTGGAGGTTGCAAGTGTCGGCATGTCGTTGGGTAATGATGTGGCTCAGCATCTTTCCCGCCTTCATCCAGAACTATGCGACACGCTCTTCCAGGAAATCGGACAGATCGTAGCCACAGCCTGTCTGGCCCACGATATGGGCAATCCGCCTTTCGGCCATAGTGGAGAGAAAGCCATTCAGTCGTTCTTCATCGAAGGTGCGGGTAGCGATCTTCAACGTGAAGTCAGTCCACAGTTCTGGAGCGACATCACCCACTTCGAAGGCAATGCCAACGCTTTCCGCTTGCTCACCCATCAGTTCAAAGGTCGTCGCCCCGGTGGTTTTGTCATGACTTATTCCACACTTGCGAGCATCGTCAAATATCCATTCTCATCGACTGCCGCAGGCAAAAAAGGGAAGTTCGGATTCTTCAACACCGAGAAAGACAACTATCGTCGGATTGCCGAAGAATTAGGCATTATCTGCCTGTCTGAAGTAGGAGAGCCACTTAAATATGCCCGCCATCCGCTGGTCTATCTTGTAGAGGCTGCCGATGATATTTGCTATGAGATTATGGATATCGAAGACGCTCACAAACTTAAAATAATTTCATACGAAGAGACCATGCGTCTGCTCCTCGGATTTTTTGATGAAGAATCCCAGCAACATATCCAGCAGCGCATCATTGAGGAAGGGGTTACCGACAACAATGAAAAGGTGGTCTATCTGCGGGCTTGCGCGATAGGAAAACTTGAAAACGAATGTGCCAAAGTGTTCATCAATCATGAAGAAGAGATTCTGAGCGGCACCTTCAAAGGAAGCCTTATCGACCATATCAGTCCGTTGCAACAAGCGGCCTACAAGTTATGCAGCGAACTCTCGCAGATACGCATTTACAAGAGCAAGCCTGTTCTCGACGTGGAACTTTCCGGTTACCAGATCATGCAGACGCTCCTTGAACAGTTCATTGGTGCCGCAGTTCACCCCGAACGTTTCTACTCCAAACACCTGATCAGTCGGGTGAGTAGTCAGTACGACATCGATGCCCCCGATCTGGAAACGCGCCTGATGGCTGTCATCGACTATATCAGTGGGATGACTGATGTCTATGCATTGGAGATCTACCAGAAAATCAGCGGGATTTCACTCCCCATTGTCTAGCCTCAGCCCAACAAAAAAACAAAATAATTCATAAATAATCATGCTTATGCATAATTATTTTGTAATTTTGCAGCCGAAATGAAGAAATTATATATTGAAACGTATGGCTGCCAGATGAATGTGGCAGATTCCGAAGTGGTAGCTTCCGTCATGCAGATGGCAGGCTACGAGACTACCGAAGAGCTTAGTGAGGCCGACGCAGTCTTCCTCAATACATGCAGTGTCAGAGACAATGCCGAACAGAAAATCTATCATCGTCTTGAGGCTTTGAATGCAGAGCGCCGTAAACGTCATCTCATCATTGGTGTGCTGGGATGTATGGCTGAGCGTGCACAACAGGATTTGTTGGATAACCATTACTGCGACCTTGTTGCCGGGCCTGATGCCTATCTGTCGTTGCCCGATCTGATAGCTCAGGCAGAGACAGGCCATAAGGCGATGAATATCGAACTATCCACGAGCGAGACTTATAAGGACGTGGTGCCTCAGCGTATCGGACTGGGACATAAGATTGGCGGGTTTGTCAGCATCATGCGTGGCTGCAACAATTTCTGCCACTATTGTATCGTGCCTTATACCAGAGGCCGCGAACGAAGCCGCGATGTAGAAAGCATTTTACGCGAAGTGCGCGACTTGCACGACAAAGGCTTCAAAGAGGTAACTCTGCTGGGACAGAACGTCAATTCATATCATTGGCAGGACATCGGTTTCCCTCAGCTGCTAAGAAAGGTTGCCGAAGAAGTGCCTGCCATGAGAGTCCGTTTCACCACTTCACACCCGAAGGACATGAGCGACGGCACCCTTCACGTCATCGCCGATATGCCCAACGTCTGTAAGCACATCCATCTGCCTGTTCAGAGCGGTAGCGACAGAATCCTGAAGTTGATGAACCGCAAATACACCCGTGAGTGGTATTTGGATCGGGTGGCAGCCATCCGTCGGATTATCCCTGATTGTGGTCTCTCTACCGATATCTTCGTAGGCTACTGCTCCGAGACTGAGGAAGACCATCAGCTCTCGTTACAACTGATGCGCGAGGTGGGCTACGACTCTGCCTTTATGTTCAAGTATTCTGAGCGTCCAGGCACCTATGCCTCCAAACATCTGCCCGACGATGTAGCCGAAACGGAGAAGATTCGCCGACTCAACGAACTCATTGCCCTTCAGACGGAGATATCGGCTCAGCAGAACAAGAAAGACGAGGGCCGTGAGTTCGATGTGCTCGTCGAAGGTTTCTCCAAGCGTAGTCGTCAACAGCTCTGCGGCCGTACTGAGCAGAACAAGATGGTGGTCTTCGACAAGGGATCCCATCATATCGGCGAGACGGTCAGAGTGAAGATCATCAACTCCACCAGTGCCACCCTCTTCGGCGAGGAAGTAACAAGCGAAAAGTAGTTTAAGATGAAAGAGTTCCTGAATGTCCTGCGGCGATTTGTGCCGCCTTACAAGAAATACCTGATTCTGTCGGTCGTGTTCAACATCCTCTCGGCAGTCCTTAACATTTTCTCGTTTGCAGCCCTGATTCCCATCCTGCAGATCCTCTTTCAGACAAGCGATGCAGAGACGGCTACCGCCCTGATGGCCTGGGATTGGACCAACATCCAGACGGTGCTGATGAACAACATGAACTTTTACGTGAACGGGCTCATTGCCGCTTACGGACAGACAACGACACTTCTTCTGATCGGCATATTCCTGGCTGTTGCCACGTTTCTCAAGACGGGTGCCTACTTCCTCTCTGCCGCCACGATCATCCCCATCCGCACAGGTGTGGTACGCGACATTCGCAATCAACTCTATCAGAAGATTACCGCCCTGCCTCTCGGCTTCTTTTCCGAAGAGCGTAAAGGTGATATCATCGCCCGCATGAGCGGTGATGTGCAGGAGATCGAGAACTCTATCATGGCCTCTCTCGAGATGCTGTTCAAGAATCCGATTCTGATCGTCAGCTATTTTGCCGCCCTCATCTTCATCTCATGGGAGCTCACCCTCTTCACCCTCATCATCGTGCCCATCATGGGATGGTTCATGGGTTGGGTAGGCCGCAAACTGAAGGCGCAGTCCATCAAGGCACAAGCACTTTGGAGCGACACGATGAGTCAGGTCGAAGAGACTCTTGGCGGCCTGCGCATCATCAAGGCCTTCTGCGCTGAAGGCAAGATGAACCGCCGATTCGACGCCATCAACTCCGCCTACCGCAACGACATCATGCGGGTCAACATCCGTCAGTCGTCGGCTCACCCGATGTCCGAGTTCCTCGGCACTATCATGATTGTCATCGTCCTCTGGTTCGGAGGCATCCTGGTCATCAACAACCATACGCTCTCAGGCCCCATCTTCATCTACTACATGGTGATGCTTTACTCCATCATCAATCCTCTGAAGGACTTCTCGAAAGCCGGCTACAACATCCCCAAGGGATTAGCCTCGATGGAGCGTGTCGATAAGATCCTGATGGCAGAAAACGATATCAAAGAGCCTGAGCAGCCTAAGCATCTGCAAAGCTTTGAGCATCAGATAGAATTCCGGCATGTGTCCTTCCGTTACGGAGAACAATGGGTGCTGAAGGATATCAATCTCGTCATCCCCAAAGGCAAGACAATAGCCCTCGTAGGACAAAGCGGAAGCGGCAAGTCTACACTCGTCGATCTGATCCCCCGCTACTATGACGTACAGGAAGGCGAGGTGCTCATCGACGGCATCAACGTGAAGGATCTGGGCATCTACGACCTGCGCCAGTTGATTGGCAATGTCAATCAGGAAGCCATTCTTTTCAACGACACCTTCCGCAACAACATCTCCTTCGGTGTGACGAGTGCTACTCAGGAACAGATCGAGGAAGCAGCGAAGATTGCCAATGCCTATGATTTCATCACGGCTTCAGAACAGGGCTTCGATACCAACATCGGTGATCGAGGGGGCCGACTCAGTGGTGGTCAGCGCCAAAGGGTATCCATCGCCCGAGCTATCCTGAAGAATCCGCCGATCTTAATCCTCGACGAGGCCACTTCTGCACTCGACACAGAAAGTGAACGACTGGTACAGGATGCGCTGGAACGACTGATGAAGACCCGCACCACTGTGGCCATCGCCCACAGACTGAGCACCATCAAGAACGCTGACGAGATCTGTGTGCTTCACGACGGAAAGATCGTTGAGCGAGGCACCCATGAGCAACTACTCGCTTCAGACGGTTACTATAAGAAACTCCACGAGATGCAAAGCTAATGAAACAACGGTCACTATTTCTCATCAGATTCTACCTGCTGACGCTGATCATCTTTCTCGTCGCCAAGGTAGCATTTATGATCGCCAACCTCACCGACCATTCCTTCACAGCCATCGATGTGGCCAATGTCATCTGGCACGGACTTTCTCTCGACCTTTCCACCTCCATCTACGTCCTGCTATTGCCGTTCATTATAACCATGATATCATTATGGTGGGATGGAGACTTGCTGCGCAGGATATTACGCGTCTATTACGGCCTCATCGCCATCATGCAGGCATTGGCTTTCGTAGCCGACACCTGCCTGTATCCCTTCTGGGGATTCAAGCTCGATGCGAGTTGTCTGCAGTATCTGGAGACGCCCGTCGAGGCCAGAGCCAGCGTATCGGGTCTCTATATGGTGATTGCCCTCATCGTTCTCATGACGCTCACCTACGCCCTCTACCGACTTTACAAATCCATCCCTCTCTGGGAGAGCAGGCCAAGCCACCAACAGGCAGCCACGTTGGGCAATATACTCCTGATTCCGGTCTTCATTATCGGCATTCGTGGCGGTCTTGACGAATCTACCACCAATGTCGGACAGGTCTATTTCTCACAGAATCAGTTCCTGAACCACGCTGCCGTCAATCCTGTATTCAGTTTCCTGTCGTCTTTCGAGAAGACGGCCAGCAACATCGTCGATTATGACTTCTTCTCAGAAGAGGAGTACAAACGGCTGACTCAGGATCTCTACCCTACGACATCCGAAGGGACCGATTCACTGCTGAACACGACGCGACCCAATATCGTCATCGTACTGATGGAAAGTGCAGGCGATTTTCTCACCAAGGCTATGCCGAACCTCAGGCGCCTGAAAGAAGAAGGCATCGACTTCACGAATTGCTACGGCAACACTTGGCGCACGGACCGCGGAACAGTGTGTACCTACAGCGGCTATCCCTCGTTCCCGACCTCATCGGTGATGAAGATGCCCAAGAAGTCCAGCCTGCTGCCTGGCATCGCCTCAACACTCAGGCAACAAGGTTACAAGACTTCCTACCTCTACGGCGGCGACATCAATTTCACCAACATGCGCAGTTATCTGATCGGTACAGGTTGGGAGAAACTGACTTGGAAGGCAGACTACACCAGCGAGGAACAAAGCACCGCCAAATGGGGCGTACGCGACGACATCACGTTCAACACCCTCTACAACCAGATATGTTCGATAGAACCGACGGACTCCACCAACTATCTCTTCGGCTTCTCCACACTCAGCTCGCATGAGCCTTGGGACGTACCCGTCAAGAAAATCAAGGACGAGGAAGAGAATGCCTTCTATTACCTCGACCTATGCATCGGTGACTTCATCAGCAAGTTGAAGGCTACACCCCAATGGAAGAACCTGCTCATCATCTTCCTGCCAGACCACAGCATCGATCACGGGACGATGAACGAGAGCGTCAGACTGCGCAACAAGATACCGATGGTATGGGTAGGTGGAGCCGTCAAACAGCCACGCAAGGTCACCCCATTCTGCAACCAGACTGACCTGGCAGCCACATTGTTTTCACAACTGCAACTGCCTCACGACCAATTCCGATGGAGCCGCGACGTGCTGAGCAGTTCATACCGCTACCCATTTGCCGTACATAATTACAATAACGGTTTCTCTATGATTGACTCTACGGGTTTCATCGTCTATGACCTCGACGCCTCACGCTTTGTGACCAATGAGAGCAGCGACGCCTCGCGGATGGAACGTATCGGCAAGGCCATCCTGCAAGCGACAACAGCAGACCTGAAGACCATGGGAACCAAAAAATGACAGCATTATGATGACATTCCGACGCCTACACCTCCTATCCCCACTGGCAACCACCATCTGCAACCTGCTGATGGTCTATGTGCTCTACTTCGTGGCTCGCATCATCTATCTGATGGTCAACTACAGCTATTTCGCACAAGGACTCACACTGAGTCACCTGATGGAGATGCTGGGTGGCGGACTGGTGTTCGACACGACGGCCATCCTCGTGACGAATATCCCGTATATCGTGCTGATGCTGCTCCCTTGGCACGGAAAGGAGACCAGAGGCTACCAGCAACTATGCCGATGGGTGTTTGTCATCATCAACGCCCTGGCCTTTGCGGTCAATCTCTGCGATGCCGTCTATTTCCGTTTCACGATGCGGCGCACGACGACCACCATCTTCAACGAGTTCGCCCATGAGAACAACCTCGGTTCGATATTCCTAACCGAAACGATCGGCCATATCTATCTCGTGGCCATCTTCGCCCTATTGGTATGGGCCATCTATAAATACTATCGCCAGACGGGACTCCGCAGAAGCGACTACTGCTGGTGGCACTACGACTTAGTGATGCTGCTCTCGCTGGCTGGTCTGGCTCCGTTCGTAGTAGCAGGCATCCGAGGCGGCTTTGCCACAGCCGTGCGGCCTATCACCATCAGCAATGCCAATCAGTATGTGGACCGCCCTGTCGAAGCAGCCCTCGTGCTGAACACACCGTTTTCCTTATATCGCACGATAGGCAAGGCCGTATTCGAAGTGCCCGACTATTATGCCAGCGAAGAGGAGATGGCTGCCGTATATACTCCCGTCCACAAACCACTGGCAAGCGACAGCTGCGCCTTCACGAAGAAGAATGTGGTCGTACTCATCGTCGAGAGTTTCGGACGTGAATACATCGGTGCCCTCAACAAGACCCTCGAGGGCGGCAATTACAAGGGTTATACGCCTCATGTCGATTCACTCATCGCCAAGAGCGTCAGCTTCAGCCGTTCTTTCTGCAATGGCCGCAAGAGCATCGATGGCATGCCGAGCATCCTGTCGAGCATCCCGATGTTCGTAGAGCCTTTCTTCCTCACACCTGCCTCGATGAACAACGTCAGCGGCATTGCCCGCCTATTGGCAGGCGAAGGCTACGAGACGGCCTTCTTCCACGGGGCACAACGTGGTTCGATGGGATTCCAGGCTTTTGCGCGCGCAACAGGTTTCCAAGAGTATTATGGTCGTGAGGATTATAACGAAGACAAGCGCTTCGGCGGCGATCGTGATTTCGATGGTATGTGGGCCATCTGGGACGAGCCCTTCCTGCAATACTACGCCACGAAGATGTCGGAGATGAAGGAGCCGTTCATGACGGCCGTTTTCACCGCCAGCAGCCATCACCCCTATGTCGTTCCCGACGAGTACAAGGATATCTACCCAGAGGAGGGCATCATCATCCACAAGTGTATCCGCTATACGGATATGGCCATCGGCA
>JAEEGI010018932.1_pt1 | contig 13936 bp, 5 predicted proteins | sample 8958751 | NCBI WGS metagenome assembly JAEEGI01 (sample SAMN16246545, study PRJNA631951) | gut metagenome | biome: gut microbiome; feature: rumen; material: KS-attached | host: Bos | place: Iran: Karaj | collected 2018-10
TGGATGGCCAAGGCCATACGATTTTAAATTTGGGGATAGATTCTAGTCGCTACGGAGGAGTTGCTTCGTTTATCTCGTCTATTGACGGTGGAACAAAGGATAATCCTGTTGTTATAAAAAACATCGGATGGGAAAATGCGACTATTTCTTCGACGAAAGGGGTTGCTCTTATTTATACCGTAAAAAGAGGGTCTTATGTTGAAATTGACCATGCGCATAACGCAATGAATTTTGAAACAAAAGAAGGCTATGCTTCGGCTTTTGTCGCATTGGCGGAAGAATTTTCTAATGTAAACATTACATATTCCTATAACATTGGAGATATATATAATAGATCCCGTGGGGCGCCTTTGAGTTGCTTTGTTGCTGTTGCCGATGGCAAGGTTACGTTGAAGAATGTGTATAATACGGGTGGTGCTCCAAGCCTTATTGGATCTGTGCTCGATAGTGCGAAGGTAATAAATTCCTATAACAATTCAAAACGTAGTGATGGCGAGTCTTCGATTATTGTTGGTTTTTGTGAGGAAAAAAGGCCTGAAATTGTCATTGAAAATTCGTTTTACATCGGAAATGCAATGGATTTTTGCAAACGTCGTTCCATTAGTACGTCTAAAAGCTCTTATGCAGGTGGCAGTGTTGCAACGAGGTTGCATTATTACTTTAATGGAAGCGATTATGAAGGAATGGAATGGGGACAGAATGTCGGTGTAGATGCTAGTCCGAACTTTAGCGGGAACATTGTGGGTGACATGAATTTGGTTCCCAAGGTTGCTCAGTTAGAGTTTGTTTCGCATAGTGGGGATAAAACAAGCTATCCTCAATATTATGTTGCCTCAACTTCATTGTCGTTGCCTGATCCTGAACCTCGAAAGGGGTATGCTTTTGGGGGCTGGTTTGAAACTTTAAATAGTTCGGAATCCATTGGTAATGCAATTTATATGCAGGATGTGGGTGATAAGTTGACTTATTACGCAAGGTGGTGGCCTTTGCCTAAGCGCGATGGTGATTGCTATAAAATAAATTCTGTTGACGAAATGTTTGGCTTTGCCGCCATTGTGAACGGGAGAAAAGGTGTAGAAAAAGATTCTATGGCTTGTGGAATTTTGACATCTGACATAGTCCTTGATTCCAATAAGTTTGAACAATGGACTCCTCTTGAAAACTTTGCAGGTTCCTTGGATGGCCGAGGACATTCGGTCTCTCTCATGTGGGTTGAATCTCGTTATAGCAGTGACAAAAAACCGTTTATAACTTCGATTAACGGCGGCTCAAAAGATAAGCCTGTAACCATAAAAAATGTGGAATGGAAAAATGTTGATGGATGTTTTAGAGCAAGTTTGATACAACGCATAGAGAATGATTCTTACGTTGTGATGGATTCTATCCATAATAGCATAGATTTTGCCGATGATGGTAATTTTGTATCGACAGTCAGTAAAAATGCGTATTTGTCTATTGCTAATTCCTATAACACCGGGATTTTCTCTGGAAATCTAGGCTATTTTGTTTACGCAGCTTATGGACAAATTTCCTTCAAAAATGTCTATAATGTTGGCCGCTCAAGGGGCCTTGTGGGTTATGCGTACGACGGTGTGAAAATTGAAAATTCTTATAGCTTGATAGAAGGTCAAAATGCTGGATTTGTTTTCTCTGCAAGCAATAAGAAGAATGTTTCGATAATTAATTCCTATTATCTGGATTCTCTTAAATCGGAGTATGGTGGAACGCCAGCCTCTGCTGAAGAATTTGCAAATGGCTCGGTCGCTGTAAAATTGCGTTATGATTATGACTATGATGGATCCATTTGGGGGCAAAATGTTGGTGTCGATTTAAGCCCGAATTTCAGTAAGAAAATTACTGGAGCAAATGATTCGGCGATTGGGCTTAATTCTGTGAATATGGTGACCCATAACGACGATACGACTTCGTATTTAAAGGTTTACGTGAAAGGTTTGGGAATGAAATTGCAAGATCCGTCTCCGAAGAAAGGCTACGCGTTTGGCGGCTGGTTTGACAATCCTGATTATTTAGGCCGCTCTGTTAAGGAAATTACGCCTTCCGATTCCGGCGATAAGAAGTTCTATGGAAAATGGTGGCCGTTGCCTAAGCAGAATGCTGGTTGTTACGAAATTGGTTCTGTTGATGATTTGTTCGGCTTTGCGGCAATTGTGAACGGCAATATCGGTGCGAAAAAAGATTCTGCTGCTTGCGGAAAGCTTGTTGCAGACATTGTGTTTGATGAAATTGATTATGATGATTGGAATGCAGTTTATCTGTACTGGACTCCTATCTATAATTTTGCGGGAACATTTGATGGAAATGGATTTACCATTAAAAATATGGTCGCAATGGAGGCATCGACGTATTACGAAAAAGATTCTAAACCTCTAGGATTGTTCGCTTCTATTGTTGGCGGTTCTGCTGAAAAGCCTGTTGTCATTAAGAACTTGACGATATATGGGGGTAAAATTAGTGGCGGTTGGAATACCGGTGCCGTCGTAGGAGATATTGCAGACTCCTATGTTATCTTGGATAGCATTACGGTAGATGCTGCAGTTAGCGGTGAATTCAGAGTCGGAGGCATTGTCGGGGAAATCGGTTCTTCGACTGTAGTTATGACAAATTCTCGCAAAATTTACAGCTATGCCGTAAATCCGGAACTGGCGAATTATCCCGAATATAGTGAATATTATATACCAAACAGCGTATCAGGAAGCTATAGTATTGGCGGTCTCATAGGATCGATTTATGCAGATTCGAAGATTCGCCTTGTCAATAATTATGTCACGGGTAAACTTAACGCATCGAATAATGGAGTCGGTGCTGCAGTGGGTGTGATTGATTTCGCAGACGTTTACATTGGCCAGTTTTACGCGGAAAGTGACAATTATGCGAATAGCTATGCTGGCGGCATTCTCGGTGGTACCGATGGAGATGTTCGTATAGAAAATTCCTACCATATTGGCAAAGTCGCTAGCGTTGTTAGGGACTATTATGGCGGGGGGACAGTTAGTGGCGTTGCCGTTGGAGGCATTGTCGGAGTCAACGAATCGTACTCGCATATTCACCTTGTAAATTCATACCACTTGGGCGAAGTCAGTGCCAAAAACGACTATCGAAGTGTAGATGGAATCATTGGCTATAACCACTCCGATGAAGTGCATATTGACAATGTCTTCTACCCGTCATCGTTATATTCGGAATTCCCTGCAAACGCTGCTGATTCGGCGATGTTTGCCGATGGAACAGTGGCATACAGCTTGCACAATTACGATGATGGTAGCCTCACTGGCGCTATTTGGGGACAGAAAGTCGGAGTGGATCCTTATCCGGTGTTTACATCCAATGTGGATGGCTATAAGAGCGGCAGGAAGATTTCGAAGCTCGTCTTGCACACGTTTGAAGGCGATTCTGTGAAGTATATCAACCATTATACGGAGGGTGTCGTAACTCCGCTTCCGACAGCTGCACGCGAGGGGCATTATTTCTACGGTTGGCATACTGAACCGGAATTTTTGGGAGATTCTATTCTGTTTATTGATTCCACTGTTTCTGGAGATTTAGAGTTGTATGCAAAATTTGAGATAAAGAAATTTGTCATAGCAGTAAAGGTTTGGGATAGCTATGGCTGTACGGGCTACGTGGATGGTACTGGATATTATGATTATGGTTCAAAGGTTACTTTGACCGTTGTTCCCGATTCTGGTTGTGGACTATCGTCCAGCTATTATTTCACTCCGTTTGATGAACGTGGGGTATATGTTATAGATAAAGTTACAAAAGCGGAATCGTTGTCTGTTCATTTTGGAGAGGGTATTTATAAAATCATATACGCTGTTGACGATAGTGTAGAAATTGCATATAAGAATGAAACCCGTACTCTTGAAGATTCTGTTACCTTGCCGATTCCTGCGAAACTTTGTTATGAATTTGAAGGATGGTACGACAATGAAAAATTAGAAGGAACTCCTGTTCAAGGCATTGGCAAGGGTGTTTATGGTGACAAGAATTTCTGGCCCAAGTGGAAAGAAAATGCTAGCGAGTGTGCAGAATCTTCTAGTTCTATAGTACCATCAAGCAGTAGTGTTGCGATACCGTCATCCTCTGCTCTTGTTGTATCGTCGTCCTCGACTCAAAAGCCTTTGTCATCCAGTAGCGGTGCTGCGGTGAAGTCTAGTTCAAGCGTTGCTAAGTCGAGTTCCTCTGGTAACGCAAAATCAAGTTCCAGTGTTGCGAAATCGTCATCCTCGATTCAAAAGCCTTTGTCGTCCAGTAACGGTTTCGCTGTGAAATCCAGTTCGTCGAATGCGAAATCCAGTTCAAGCAGCCTCAGGAAATCGTCTTCGTCTAGCAAAACGGATGCTATTGTTCAAATTGTTGACATGAACATGAAAGTGAACGTTGTTGGCAGATACGTACAAATTGACGGAGTGCAAGTAGGTTCGAATTATACGTTATTTGATATGCAAGGCAAGATGCTTTTGTCAGGTTTTGTTGACAAATGTTCTTGGCAAATCGCTGTACCGAGGGCGGGAACTTATTTGCTTCGTGTTGGAGTGCAAATGCAGAAAGTGACTGTGAAATAATTTTTGGATTTTGAGTTGATGAGTTGTATAAGGATTAGAAATGTATGAAAAAACAATTTCTTTTTTCTGTTATTTTGTTTTTTATTACTATCCAAACTTTTGCCGCGAACGGAACCATGAAAGGCGATGGCTCTGCAGAAAAGCCTTTTGAAATCGAAGACTACGGAGACCTCAAAGCAATAGGCTCGGGTGCTTATTTGTATTCTTCGAATTACGTTGTGGCAAAAGACATTGATGCTTCTGCTTCGAAAAGCGAGCGATGCGATGATGGAAACGACTGTAGAGGCTTTATTCCGATTGGAAAAAATAAAGATGCGGCAGACAGCACTGTTTTCTGGGGAACAATCGATGGGAAAAATCACACCATCAAAAACTTGAAAATCAACGCTGGATATACGAGTGAAATAGGCTTTATTCGAGTTTTGGTCGGCTCCGTGGTCAACCTGAATTTTGACAGCTTGGATGTGAAAGGCGAAAAATGTGATAATGGCGGTGTCGCTTCGGCTCTTGTCGGGACTATCCAGAATGTGCATGTGACCCATGGCAAAGTGTTTGGCTATGAACGTGTTGGTGGAATTGTAGGCAAGGCAATCGATAAAACAGGGTATGACCCGGTCTATGGCTACGAAGATATGACGCCTGTTTTAAGAAATGTATCGTTCCAAGGTGAAATTGGAGGATACCAGCAAGTTGGCGGTATTGCAGGTATAATAGGCGTTGAGGTCGATAGCCTTGTTGCTGATGTTGATATATCTATAACATATAAAGATGCTAAGGAAATTGGAGGAATTGCCGGATATAACTATGGGGATATCCAAAGGAGTCATTCTAGCGGAAAAGTTGTTGTTACTGCTCCTCATGTGAGCGACGTTGGAGGGCTTGTTGGTAAAAGTTACAATGGCTCGATTGACCACTGCTATTCTTCAATGGATGTTGAAGGCGATTCTTATGTAGGCGGATTGGTGGGCCATAACGAAAGCGTCATTTTTGCTTCGTATGCAACGGGTTCTGTGAAAGAATTTGAGGATGGGACCTATGGCCTCAAGGCTGCAGATTATGCTGGAGGCCTTGCTGGTTCTAATTATGGGAAAATTTATGCATCTTATGCTCTTGGTTCTGTCATTGGCGATGATGAAGTAGGAGGCCTTGTTGGGTATAATGCCGGGGAAATCTATTACTCTTATGCTCGGGGGGATGTAACTAGCAAATCGGTTATTGATGAAAGTGTTGGGGGACTAGTCGGTTTGAGTAATGGCGAAATTTACTCTAGCTATGCTGCTAATATCGTTGAAGGTGGAAAGGTTGGAGGACTTGTAGATTCAAGCAAAGGCGATGTTGTGAATTCTTACTGGGATGCCGAATTGTCTAAAATTGATAGCAGTGCTGGCGGCACGGGACTTAAGACAAAAGAAATGATGACGATGGCTTCTTTTGCAGGGTGGGATACTCTTGGTTATTGGACGTTTGAACGTTGCGAGGCTCCCAAGTGCGAAATTGACGATGAAGATTACGGGTGCTTTTGCAAAAAGGATTTTCACAGGTTTTGGGTGATAGATGAAGGCAAATCTTATCCATACTTGAACGATGGTTTGGATATGAATGATTATTATTGGTATCGACGTTTATGGCTTGTTTACTTAAGATCTCTAGAACAGCCTCGCATCCGTATTCAAAATCAAGTGCTTGCCAAAACGAGTTCTTTAGGAGCTGTATTCCAAGGCGGTGACATCGCAGTGCATTTTGAAGTCTCTGCGGCGGCTGCGGTAAAGTTCTCGCTCATCGACATGCAAGGCCGAGTGGTGCGGACGTTTGATTTGGGTCGTCGTGCAACGGGGGTGCATTTTGAAACGCTTACTGCTGGAGAAATTGCCCGGGGCCGCTATGTTGGCGTGATGCAAGTGGGCGGCAAGGCAACCGAAAAAGTGATGCTGTTGAAACGGTAGAATTTCAAAAAGTTGGGATAATCCGCTACGAACGGAAAAAAAGTTGTTTCGTAGCGGATTATAACGATGTTATTTTCAATAAAACCCGCTTTTTTACGTAAAATAGGCTGTTTTTCTGCCTCAAATTCCTAAAAAATCATATATTTCTATGTATAAATGTTGAGATAATCCGCTACGAACGGAAAAAAAGTTGTTTCGTAGCGGATTATAGAGGTGTTTTTTATGGGCGGAATACTAGGCCGAAAGAAAGAAATTGACGAACTGAATCATCTGTATTTTAGCGGAAAAGCCGAGTTTGTCGCGGTTTATGGTCGTCGCCGTGTTGGTAAGACCTTTCTTGTTGACGAAGCGTTGAAGGGAAAAATTACTTTTCGTCATGCCGGTTTAAGTCCAGTCGAAGAGTCGGGGAAGGCGAACAACGCTAGGGCCCAGTTGCAGCATTTCTACCAATCGCTACAATTATGCGGAATGCCAAAGAGCCATTGTCCTAAGAACTGGCTTGAAGCGTTTTTTATGCTCGAACAGCACTTGCAGCAAATAGACGAGGGAATGCGTCAAGTAGTCTTTCTTGATGAACTCCCGTGGATGGATACGCCTAGAAGCGGATTCATCACTGCTTTGGAAAGCTTTTGGAACACTTGGGCGTGCCATCGGCAGAACCTGATGCTTGTTGTATGCGGAAGTGCTAATTCGTGGATGCTCGATAACTTGGTCAATAACCATGGTGGTCTTTACGGGAGAACTACGTACGAAATAAAACTTACGCCATTCGTGCTTGGCGAATGCGAGGAATTTTACAGAAGCAGGGGTGTGCTGATGTCTCGTTACGATGTAGCCCAAGCTAATATGATTCTTGGCGGCATTCCTTATTACATGTCGTATTTTGTTAAGGGACGGAGCCTTGCTCAAAATATTGATGCCTTATTTTTTTCCACTAACGCTAAACTGAAAAACGAATTTTCACGGCTTTTTGCATCTGTTTTTGCAAAACCTGATGAAATGATAAAGATAGTTCGTTTTTTATCTACGCACCGCAGTGGGTTTAGCCGTAATGAAATTGCTGAGAAAACGCAGTTAAGCAACAATGGAGATTTGTCTCAACGTCTCGATGCTCTTGTCGCAAGCGACTTCATAGAAAAATACGTTCCTTTTGGCGAAAGCAAACGGAATAACCGGTATAAACTTATTGATCCTTTTTGCTTGTTTTATCTACGATTTGTTGATGGACAAAAGAACCTTAATCCGCAATTTTGGATGAACAATGTTGATTCTCCGAAAATTAATGCATGGCGTGGTTACGCATTTGAGGATTTGTGCTTTAGGCATATAGACAAGATAAAACAAGTATTGCAGATAAATGGCGTAGAATCGTCACAGTCCGCATGGTCTTTGCATGGAGACGACGAACAAGATGGGGCTCAAATAGATTTAATAATATCGCGTAAGGACAATGTAGTCAATCTATGCGAAATGAAATTCTATAGCGAAGATTTTACGGTTACTAAGGATTATCACAAAACTCTGGTGCATCGTGCAAATCTATTGGAAAAACAGTTGCCGAAAAAAGCGTCTGTGCAGAGCGTGCTTGTCACCACGTATGGACTTGCTTATAACGACTATTCGAGTGCATTTGTTAGCACGGTAACGCTAGACGATTTGTTCCGGTGACGGAAAATTTTATTATCCACCCCTCTCTTCTAGTTGACTTTCCCCAAAAATTATATATGTTTACAAGAAGATTTTTCGCGGTGTATAATTGAGGGGTTCCAAATGAAGTTCAATGTTCACAGTCTTGCGTTTAAGCAGACTCTTTTAATATTGCTCGGTATCACTGTTGTCTTTGGCACACTGCTGTTTACGCTCCAGCGGCTCGTCAATACCCGCATGTCCGAACTGATTATGGCCCGCGGTCAGGAAATCAGCGAAAAGCATGTTTCCCTTATTGACAATATTTTTGACGGTAGTGCCTCCATTGTAAAGGGCATCGTGGATAAGATTGAACAGGGTGAGATTACTCAAGCGGACATGGACGAATTCTTGCCTGCCGCGCATCGGAAAGCTCATGATAAAGTAACGATAACATCTGCGTTGGTCGTGGCTTACGAACCCGAAAATGGAAAGGAGTTTATACGGATTACGGGCGACGGTTTGAATGGAAAAGTTCTCGACGGGTCGGGGTACCAGTCGATGTCCTGGTATGTCGAAGCCAAGACGAAAGGCAAGGGAGTTTGGTGCGAACCGTTTATCAGCAATTACGTCGATAAGCCTGTTGCGGTTTATGCCATGCCTTTCTACGAAACTCTCCCCGATGGCAGTAAAAAATTCAAGGGCGTTGTCTGCCTTGACATTTTGCTTTCTTTTTTGCGAGAGGCTGTGGCATCGATCCAGATTGAAAATTCTGGTTATGCGTTTATTTTGTCTGCTGAAAACAAAATTGTGGCGCATCCGCGTGACGACTGGATTTTCAAGGAAACTCTCTATTCGCTCGCGAAAGGCCGTGATGCGAATTTGTCTGATTTCGAGAAGGCCGTCCGTGAACTCCATAGCGGTATTTTGCTTGGAAAAACGTTTAAAGGCGAGAGCGCTTGCATTTACTTTTCGCACATGAAGGTGGATGGCTGGGTGTTTGGCATTGTGTGGCCCGCTGATGAATTTTTTGAAAAACGCCGCAAGATGACTTCGATTTTGGGCTTGCTCAGCTTGGTGGGATACGCTTTGATGTTCGGGCTTGTGCTCGTGATTTCGAGCCGCGTTTCCCGTCCGCTCAAGGAACTGGCAAGCGTGGCGAAGCGATTGGGCCAAGGCGATTTTGAAGTCGAAATTCCGCAAGTCAAGGGCAAGGACGAAATTGCGGAGTTCGCCGAAGCGTTTGGGCACATGCGCGATTCGCTCAAAGAGAATATCGAAAAGCAGAAAAGTGTGGAGCGTGTACAGAATGAGCTTGAAATGGCGCGTAAAATCCAGCTGGGCCTGCTTGCGAAAAATGACGATGACGAAAACGTAAAAGACGTTCGTCATAAACTTTGTCCGTTTATTTTGCCTGCAAAGGAAGTGGGCGGCGACTTTTACGACTTCTTCAAAGTCGATGAAAACAAACTTGCGCTCCTTATCGCCGATGTCTCAGGCAAGGGCATTCCGGCGGCGTTGCTCATGATGTCTTCGCGTTCGATGCTCAAGAGCGTGGTGCTTGCTGGGAGTTCCGTGGAAGATACGTTCAACGTGGTGAACGACCGCCTCGCGTTCCGCAATTACTTGAACATGTTTGTTACGGTCTGGATGGGCATTCTCGACTTGCGGACGGGTGAAGTGGAATTCGCTTGTGCAGGGCGTAATCCGCCAGTGATTTGCCATGATGACGGAACCGTCGAATTTGCAAAGAGCAGGCCCGGGCTTGTGCTTGCCGCAATGGAGGGAACTCGGTACAAACGTCAGACGCTCAAGCTTGAACCTGGCGATACGATATTCCTTTATACGGACGGCGTGACCGAAGCGACCAATGCGAACGAGGAACTTTTTGGCGACGACCGCCTTTTGCAGACGCTCCGCGAAGCTTGCGGCATGGAACCTGCCAAAATTTGTCCGTTCGTGAAATCGAAAATAGACGAGTTCGTGGGCGACGCCCCGCAGTTCGACGATATCACGATGCTTGCCCTCAAGTACATGGGGCCTACAGCGAGTTCGCCGACCTAAATTCGAGAATGTGTATGCCGATCCCGGAATGGTTCGGCAGGCTCACCAACCTTAATCCGGGATGACATCTGCAAAAAAAAGACCTCGCTTTCGCAAGGTCTTTTTCGGGTGGATGACCGGACTCGAACCGGCAACATCCAGAATCACAATCTGGGACTCTAACCAATTGAGCTACATCCACCATGTAGCGAGACCAAATATAAAAAAGCCATCCCGAATTTCAAGGGATGGCGATAAAATTTTTCAAAAAAAATGAATTTTAACGGCTCAAGCTTACTTTTTTTGCATGATTCGGAGGAAATTCGCACGCTTGAAGTCGTTCCTGTGTTCCATGCAGAATCGCGGATAGACGTACTGTTTCGGGAACATGCGGATAGTGAACGTGTTGTTGCACCCTTCGAGGCAGCACTTGAATTCCAAGTCCATGGATTCCGAGTAGTTGTGGCGGAAGATGATGTTTTTGGATTCGATGTTCTCGATATCCTTCTTTTGCTTTTGACGCTGCTTGATGTCGCGGTGCAGTTCGCAGTACTTCGCGATCGGGTGGCCCCAGAATTCGCGGCCACAGCCGGGTTCCTGGCAGACTTTGAGCTTGATGCGTTTCTTCTTTTTGTACTTAGGTAATTGCATAGTGACCTCGGTGTGTAAAGATAATAAAAATTAGCGTTTTTGGGCGGCGAGTCCGTTTTTGCGTGGGCGATTTTGGTCCAAATGGGCAAAAAAAGCGTGTTATATAAGTAGGAACGGTAAAAAGGAGCTGTTATGAAACTTTTTTGGGCTTTAGTTGTGGCTGTATCGGCGATTCTCGGCGGCTGCATGTACGTGAATTCGTCGTCGGAGGGCGAGTCTCCTATGCGTCTTTCGGCGATTGACGTGGGGCAGGGGCTTGCGGTGCTCTTGGAATGGAACGGACGCTACGCAATGTACGATTTCGGGCCGGATTCGGTGGGCGTGGTGGATTCGCTTGTGCGGCGTGGGGTGGATACGCTCGATTGGGTGGTGCTGAGCCATTTCCATCGGGACCATATTGGCGGGTTCATGGAGCTTGCGGGGCGGGGCGTTTCCGTGCGGCGGCTGTATGTGGGGCCGGATGAATCGTGCAATTTCTTTTGCGATAGCGTTTTTCGTGTGGCGCGTCGGCTTAAAATTCCGGTGGATACGCTTTTGCGAGGCGAGACTGTAAGGTTTGAGGTAGGGGGTAATATGTCTTCTGCGGGTGCGGGGAATGTTGTCGCAGGCGAGGACAGTCCACGCTTTGACGTGCTGTGGCCGACGAAGTATGTGCATGTCGAGGGGAACGGGGCTAGCGTTGTGTTGCTTGTTCGCTACGGTGCTGCAAGGGCGTTGTTGACGGGCGACTTGGACTCTGTGGGCGAACGACGTTTGTTAGAGATAAATCCGACGCTTTCGGCGGAGCTCTTGCAAGTGGCCCATCACGGTTCGGCAGGGAGCAATACGCTCAAGTTCTTGTCGCAAGTGTCGCCAAAGTATGCGTTTGTGAGCGTAGGTGCCGGGAACGACTATGGCCATCCGGTACCATCTGTTGTACGCAAGCTGAATCTTGTACTTGGCGATTCGACGAAATTGTACCGCACGGATTTGCAGGGAACGGTGAATTTTGAACTCTATCCCGGCATGGGCGTGGTTGAGGATTAGACGAAAGACCGCTGCGCTGGTAGACGAAAGACGATAGATGGGGCTGTCATCCTGGAACGTAACGCAGTGGAGTGATAGGATCCACAGCGATAGAAGGGACGCTGTCATCCCGGCCCTGTGCCGGGGCCGGCTTACACGGTTCTAATTGCAGATACGTTTCCCATTGCATAGCTAAACGTTCTTCTTACTATTTACTAACCACTAATCACTAACCACTAATCACTTTTTATATATTGTTCGCAAAATCGTTTTATTCGTTCTCAACGCTTCAAGAATCATGGTGCATAAAATTCACATCCCTGTCATGGGTATTTGCTACACGGCGGACACGCCGATTCGCGTGGCTCATTTTGGCATTACGTCCGTGATTTCGCTTGTCGATGATGGGCTTCTTGAAGAATACCGCATGGCTTATGCAGAACGCCTGGGACTTGACTTGGGTTCTCCGCAGACGACTCGGATTGGCCGCATCCGCTCGTACTTGGATTTTGTCGCAGACGAGGTGGACCGCAAATTCAAAAGACTTTGTGCGGAACGCCTTGATGGCGGGAGCAACAAGGACCGTTATTTTTTGATGTTACCGCTAGATTCTAGGCTCCGAGTGGAATACGACGGCGTGTTTGCAAAGACAGGGCTTGCGCGTGTTGCCGCCGAGGCTAATCTCACCGAAAAAATGAAACCGGGCGAAATCCAGGCGAACATTATGGTCGGCTTGAATCATGAAGAAGCCGCTTTTGATGCTGTTCGCGGATTTGCTGCCTCAAAAGTGAAAGGTTCGCTTGTGCTGAGTGCGGGCGTTAACTTGGCTGTATTTGAAGAAATTGCGAAGTGCAAGGACTTTTATCGAACTCGCGATAAGGCTCCGTCAAAGAAGATTATTCTGAAAGTTTCGGATTTTCGTTCGGCGCTCATTCAAGGGCGTTATTTGGCGAAAAAAGGCTTGGAAGTTTATGAATACCGCATTGAATCCGGCGTGAACTGCGGAGGCCATGCGTTCTTTGAATCAAAAAAGTTGCTGCTAGATGTCGTGCGTGAATTTATCGCGAAAAAGAACGAACTTTTTGAAACGACTCGCGGAATGGTTGCGAAGTTCGCGCAGTCTGTTGCCGAATCCGCTAATGCCTCTGATAGTGCCGCTGCCGCAAAAATGGCGGTTTCGGCGAATGTTTGCGTTTGTGAAATTGTTCCGCCGCCGTCTCCTGCGCGGATTACTGCTCAAGGCGGGCTTTGCTCGCCCGAAGACATCGAAAAAATTATGTCGCTAGGAATTGACGGCGTAGGCGTCGGAACGCCTTTCTTGCTTGTTCCGCAGGCGACAAGCGTCGATAAAGAAACTCGGCATTTGCTAGCCTCTGCGACTCCGAATGACGTTTATATAAGCCATGCGTCCCCGCTTGGGTTTCCGTTTGTGAACTTGCGAACATCCACCGCGGCAGAACTTTGTCGCAAAAAAGTTCAAGAGTATTTTAAACCGCAAAGCGAAAAGTCAAATGATCCTGAATTGAAGCCGGGATTTCCGTGCCGTCAACATTACCTTTGCAGGCAAATATTCGGATTTGACCATCCCGTGTGTATGGCCTCCCGCGAATACGTGATGCACCGCCTGGCCGAAATCGACGCATTGGAAAAAGAAGAACTTCGCGCTGTTTGTCATTCTGCATTGGGTCCTATTGCAAATGTTACTCAAGAAATAATGGATCCTATCGCCTTTGGCTCTAGGATGACATGCGAAGTTGACGAACAAACGGATTGTCATTCTGGAGGGAGTGCAGCGACCGATAGAATCCAAGAGACGGTTACCGCGATTCGTGAAAAGTTCAATGAACTTCGCCGCGAGACTATTGAGCGCGAGTGCATCTGCCGTTTCCTCGGGAACGCGGGCCGCGAAGAAATCCGCGAAAAGAGTCCATCGCTCCATTACCAACCGGAATGTGCCGCAGTAGCTCGCGGTTCGCAATCTGCACACACCCGTGAGCCGGTCACCATTTGCCCGAATCCGGACATCGGTTACTTTGACCGTGAATACACTTTGTTTGAAATGATGCGCCATCTCTACGGTAC
>JAEEGI010018934.1_pt1 | contig 13936 bp, 13 predicted proteins | sample 8958751 | NCBI WGS metagenome assembly JAEEGI01 (sample SAMN16246545, study PRJNA631951) | gut metagenome | biome: gut microbiome; feature: rumen; material: KS-attached | host: Bos | place: Iran: Karaj | collected 2018-10
CATGATATCATAGGTCAGGTCCGGCGCCTCGGTGGGCGTGGGCGTATCACTCGGCTCATCAACGGGCTTCGTGGCTCCGGTCGGATCATTCTTTACATAGGTCGTCGGGGTTGCCTTCTCCCCGCTCTTCGGTTCCTTGTCCCCGCGGATTATATTAACGATGCAGATAATCGAAATGATGCCGCATATCACTGCGACCGCAAGCAGGATTCTAGGATCCGGCCCCGTTCTTCTGCGTTTTTTCATTGTCTCTCTCCCTGTTGCATTTTCGCATCCGGTATGCGCTCCGGCGCTCTTTGCTCTTACTCGTTTACGCGTTCCAGAGCTCCTTCTGCTCCGTAGCCTGCTCATTCAAAAAGTCCGCAATCTTCGTTAGACCCTCTTCCGTAAACGGAAAATGGTACGTCTGTTTCAGGGAATCCTCTGTCTTCTCGAAGCACCACCGGTCCGGATACAGAACGACCTCAAACTGCTTTTCTTCGGTCTCCTCATTCTTCAAAAGCCGGATGCGGTACCGCATTCCCTCAAGGCTCCCGGTTAACGGCTCTTTCTCATAAAACTTGAGCGCCATTAAATCAATTCTTCTGACCATAAACCCTCCGTCAGTCCTCTTCTATGACATGGATTTCCAGATAATCAAACGGAATCGTCTCCGCGAAGCAGTCCTGATTGAACCGCGTCCGCGAATGTGTCTGAAAATCCCGAATATTTGCCTGAAGCCAGATCGGCTTTGCCAGATCCCACTCACGGCATACTTCATCGATGCCGTCGAAGATCTTCCGCGTCCGATTGACGGGCTCCGCATTGCAGACCGTCTTATCCTTAATGAGCCGGCCGGACTTCCACATCTTGCACCACATCCGAAACATACGCATCCTCCGAATCCGCGCTATGCACGGCTTTGATAACGGCTCCGCCGGTTTTTGCGAAACAGCCAGAAGAAAAACGCAAAGAGCGTTCCCGCGACAAATCCGCCGATATGCGCCGCATTATCGATGTTGCTTCCGGAATCCTCAATGACACGGAAGACCATATACGCACCGAAGATGATAAGCCGTATCATCGTCGAATTGTCCCGCTTGTCCCGGTCCACAAACATAAGAAACGCAAGCGCGCCGAGCACGCCGTAAACCGCGCCGGACGCTCCGATGCTGTACGCGTTCTCCCCGATCTTCATATGATAGAAACACGAAGAAAGCGAAGCAATCAGCCCGCTCAGCATATACGTTATCGTGTACCGGATATGTCCCATGCGCTCCTCAAGAGCGCTTCCGACGAACAGAAGCGTCATCATGTTTCCGATGATGTGCTCGTTATCGCTGTGCAGAAACATACAGGTAATCAGGCGGTATATCTGCCTGTCTTCCGTCACGCGGGTCCAGCTGTTGGCTCCGCCGCTGATCATCGGCTCATAAAACTTCTGTTCAAAAAAGAAAACGATTACATTGATCGCAACGAGGGCAAATGTGATGAAGCTCACCCATCTCGTAATTCCCGTCGGCAGTGTCCCCGTGCCGTTATAGCCGGTTGAGTATCTTGCCTTCTTGATCGGATGAACGGTCTGCTCTGCGTAAACGCCTGATTTCTGCGCTCCGTTCTCGTTTCGGATATCCGCGCCGAAATGCAGATTCTGCTCGATCATGCTCTTAAGCCCGGCAAACTCCTCCGGCTGATTCTCGTAAATCACCAGACGGCCGTAGGCTTCGTCCACAATCCAGAAGGGCGTTCCCTCTCCGACGGCCCGCGCCTTTTTGATATCCGAGGAAAGAAACAGCGTCAGCATATGAATCGACTGCATGCCGTTTTCGAGGAACATGGACCGGATGGTCTCTCCCTGCGCCCGGTACTGCCCCGCGTCCAAAAGCGTAAGCGCCTGATCCCCGATGATCCATACAAGCGTCGCTATCCCTTCATCCGTACGGTAATAAAGCGACATTCCCTCCGCATGAAGATTCACCGGAAGAAACCCGCGTCCCGGAAGGAACCGCTGCAGTCTGTCTGCCATCGTATCCTTTCGCAATGTTTCCTCCATGCCTCTTCTCCTCACGCGCTTAAGTAATCTGTGCACATCCTGCACGAGACCTTATTGTATCATATTTCGTGTAGAGAATCAACGCATTACGTAGAAAAGGATTGCCCCGACCGACGCGAGGAAGAGCATGCTTCCGCCGAGAAGCGCGCCCTTTCTTCGTTTCGGTTTCGTCACGCGGTACGCGGGTTCGTCGGGTTCTTCCGCCCAGGTGCTCACTTCCGGTAAGGCAGGCGTTTCCTTCATCACCTGCGCAATGGACTGGAAGGTACAGTTGTCCCCGTGGGTGAGAACGTGGAAGGCGTACCCGTTGTAGACCGCCTTCTCATCGGCGGTATTTAAAAAATTGATGAGCCACCCGGAAAGTTCCCGCATCTGCTCGATCAGCGGACAGTGGAATTCCGGATAATAAATCAATTCTACGGTTCCCGTCTGCTCATCAAGAAAAATCGTCTCCGGAAGAATCAGAAAGCCGTCTTCCCGAAGCATAAACTGCTTTGCGTGACGGATGATTCCGAAGATTTCGGTGAAAAGCCGCTCGAATTCCGCACCGGACAGCTTCCGACCGGGCAGCGCCTTGCGAAGGCTTCGCCGGTTTGTGATCCGGTAGCGGTGGTATTTGCCGCCGGAAAGCATCCCCGTCTCCATGGGAAGGAGCCCGGGGATTCGGTTGTATAACAGCATCTCCTCCTCGAAGGTTTCCTCGTTCGGAACCTCCGAAAGAACCAGGTATCGGTTCTCCATGGATTCGATTTCTTTCACTTGCGCCTGCATCTTTCTTTCCTTTCGTTCTGTCTCGTGACGCATGCCCGTGACGCGGTTATTTAATCGGCTTTCGGGCAGACTCCGTTATCCGATGATTTTCCCGAGAAGATTCTGCAGTTTCCCGAGGATTTCCGACAGCCCGCTGATCCGCGTACTTGTATCCCACGCCGCCGTAATCATCCGGTTATCCATCGCGATATCCTGCCCCTGCACGGTAACGCTTGCCTTTCGGTGGAAAAGAGGGGCGTTCCCGTATCGGAACAGGTATTTGACGGCGTCGGCCGCATCGATGGTTATCGTCACGGTAACATCATTCCCCTGTATCTCTGCAAAAACCCCCGTCCCGTATGCAAACCACAGCTTTCCGCGAAGAAGCTCCGCGGCATATTCCTCTATGGCTTCCTCGTCCTTTATCCGAAGCGCGGTCCTGTAATTCTGAAGAATTCCTTCACTGAAAAAGCGTCCGTAATCCGGTTTCGCTTCGCCGAGAGCGGACGACGTGAGACGGTATTGCACGCCCTCCTGTGCGGCGGTCATGGCAATCCGTTCCGCCGTTACAACGTCCCGGTAGAAAAGCGTCTGTCCGATCAGCAGAAGGATAATCATCGTGCAGAGCGGTACGATGAAAGCCGCTTCCACCGTATAGGAGGCCACCAGTGTATCGGTTTCCGCCATGGTATCGAAAGCCGCGGCATCGGAGGCCACCGTAAACTTTCTCATCTTCATCTGCATAACAGTATCCCCGCAAGCACATATTCTCCGGCGGCCAAGAAAGGAAAGAACGGGATCCGGTCCTTCCTTCCGAGCCGCTTAATTACAAGAAGTCCGAGCGATATTACGGAAAGCAGAAAGAAGCTGATGCACAGAATTACGCTGATTGCGGAAAATCCGAGCGCCGCCCCGCTGATTCCGATCATAATCGCGTCCCCTTTTCCGACGGCCTCCTTCGAAAGAACGCTGACAAGAAGAAACAGCGCCCCGACGAGAAGCCCGAAAACCCTTGCCATAAGCGGAATGTTCCGCTCAAAAAGGGCAATCGGAATCACGCCGGCAGCCATTCCGAAAAGAAACCATACCGGAACGCTTTTCTTCCGGATATCCGTTATGCTGCCGGCAGTTGTGACCGCTGCAATATACCAATACATAAACCCCAGCTTCATTCTTCTTTTCCTCCGCATTTGCTGCAAGGGCGGTATCCCTTTTCCACCGCCTCTTCTTCGGATAGTTCCGACACCTTTCGGAGTAGTTCCTGACAGGAAATCGTTGTATGAAAACGAGTTCCGTAGGGCGTAATGTAGTATATCGCTTCGTTCCCCTTATTCCGGCAATATTCACAGGCATAGTATTTGGCGCCGGAGGAGTTTCTGGCGTTCGGAAGCTCCTCGGGCGTAACCTGGCGGATGTCGGGTTTCAGATACGTGCAGTCCCGGAGGCGATGGAACACCGTTCCGTTCTCCGTAACATACACCGTAGTCTTCTCTTCATCTTCCTCTTCGTCGCTTCCGCTCTCGCTTTTCGTTCTTCCCGACCCGGAAAATCCCCTTGCAACAACCTGCTGCTTAACGGGAATCGATCCGATGCCGAACAGCGCATTGTCAAAGACATACGAATAACTGACCAGAATCCGGATGTCCATATTGCCGTTATAAAGGGAGGAACCCGAGAAGGAAAACCCCGCGGATCCGTTCCGTATGTGCCTAAGCCAGCTTTCGCCGCCGACCTTCTCCGTCATCTTGGCGGAAAGATATGCTTCCGCGCCGAGCTGCCGGATCAGGGTTCCGATTCCCAAAGAACCGGTTTCTTCCGAATCCGGATCGGAGACCTCCGTCTTCGCCTTGTCAAAAAGTGTCCCGAGCGCCATGACTTCCCCGCCTATGGACGACAGTTCCTTCTGCACCCGCATCTGCACCTGAAGGAACAGAAACAGATTCAGAAAAACAACCACCGCAAAGAAGGACAAGGGGACGACAAATGCCGCTTCGACCGTCATGGATCCTTTTCTCCGCATGGTTATCACCTCCGGTAACCGTTCCCGCCTCGCCCGGAGAGAGAAGGTGAGTGCACAAGGCGGAAGCGGTTGCCGGAGAAGACTCCCTGTTCCCGCCGCCCCGCTCCGGTCCGCTACTACGGACCGGAACCGGCCTGGCAGGATGGTATAATTGGGGAGAACATTAATATCGGCAGGTTCCGGAGGCTTCTATCCTGCGGCTGCCGCCGCCCTCCGAAACCGAAACAGCACTGTATCTTCCGGGAAGCGTTGCCTGAACGGAAACCGCTACCCCGCACAGGCAATCCGAAAGCCGGAAATCCGGATCGTATCCCTCCCGGATTTCCTCCTGAATAAGGTCCATAGACCGATAGACAAGGGAATCTTCCCCGTGAATCATCAGAAAGAGAAGAAGATAAGTCCCGTACGACGGAGCAACTCCCGTCGCGTCCTCGTACGCCTCCGCTCGCTTCAGGCGCGTTTCTTTGTCCATCGTGGCGATTTCCCCATAGGTGATCTGAAACGAAGCCTTTGTCACAAGAAACGGAACCTTCTTTCCCTTCAGGATCTCGGCCGTTTCCAGCTTGGCATTCTGCAGCGCCCAGGCAATCAGGATTACATATTGGCAGGCCTTCGTCAGAAACGGTATCGCTATACCGAAGATTTCCGTCGCCGCGGCAAGCGCCTGCGCCCTTTTCTCCGAATTGGTGAATGTGTGAACAATGTTCATCAAAAGCCGGACGCCCAGAATGCAAAGCGCGGCGCGCCGCAGGTTATCCGGGTCGTTCTTCTTCCCGAACAGCAGGTATTCGAGCTGATAGTTAAGCACGCCCTCCCCGTCCGTATCGGAATAATCCGAAAAATGCGTCTTCGCATAAGAAACCACAAGCGTTTTCTCAACCAGATCCTCCATGGCTCCTTCGAGAAACTCCGTAAACTCCGACAGCTTCCAGCCGCGAATTACGGAGAAGAGCGTTCCCCCGCCGATATCGGACGCGTTCTCCGGCAGATTGATATCAAACACATCGAACACGCCGGCTCCGACCGAGTTCGACGGCAGTTTTGAAGATTTCAGCTGCTTCACGGACAGATTGTCCGCATCCAGCACTCCCGCCGTGAGTCCGTCGGTAAGGAGATTCTTCAGTTTCTGAAAGAAGCTGTCCTTGACGGTTGTTCCGCGCTTCATTCCCTGATAACGGATTTCCAGTCCGTCAAGGGAATACCCGGCAAGCTCCGCCTCTGCCGCCGAAAGCTGCTCCTCCCAGTTTTCTCCGGAGTTCTCCAGATAATCACCGAGAATCTCCCGGGTTTTCTCCAGTATCCCGAGGTTCCCCAAGAGGCGGTCATGCATTGCCGAGAAATCATAATACGTCTCGGTGTTTCCGATATACTGCTTCATTGCCAAGAGACTTTCCGACAGCGCCTCCATCCATCCTTCGCTGAGTATCCCCCCATACTCATTGAGCTTATTCTCATAATTCGTAAGAAGCGGTTTCACCTCTTCCTGGAGTGTACGAAGCTTTCTAACGGCGGAAACGGCCGACTGTATCTTGGGTATCGTCCAATCCAGGTGGAACAGCATCAGCTCAGCCGTTTCGCCGTCCCATTTTTCGGAGCCGTCTTCGGTGCGGTTTTGCTCAAAGTCCGCCCGTTCTGTCCGCTCTTTTTCAAGCAGCTCGCTGAGATTGACGTAATAAGGCTCCAGATAAAGATATAACGAAAAGGTGTCGAGATGAACCGCTTCTCTTGTCGGTTCGGTGGTTGTCAGGCATTTGGCGAAGAAACGGGAAGGATGGATCTTCCCCTCCTCATCGCAGAGAATTCCCGAAGCGTTCGTCGGAATGCCGTCTAAAAGAGGGATCAGCTCTAACAGGAGCGTGTCCATGGCCGTAAGCTTTTCCTCCGCTTTCGCGCGCTCCTCAAGCATGCGAAGTCCCGGCTCCTGCTCCTTCAGCATGCCGATGGCTTCAAGAAGTTCTTCGACCAAAACCTCCGCGCCGCTTACGGCACCGGCGGAAACCATCTGCCGCCGCATGAACTCGCCGCCGGCGTCGGTCAGGGAATACTTCTTCTCAATGTTAACCGTCAGGTCCTTACACGCGAAGCTGAACCCGGACTCAGTGCTTCCGGAATAACCGTCCGGAAGGTCCGAAAGCGGGTCAAGGCTTCCGGTCAGATATCCGCGGAGCGATTCCGCCGGATCCACCTGATACAGTCCGTAGATATCATACTCATCGAATAACGGCGCGTAATACTCCCCCTGAAGCGATTTCATCGAAAGCGCAAGGTTGGTCTGCAGCATGGAGACTGCGGCCTCTTGTCTTGCAGACTCCACACTGACCAGTACCAACGATATCAGAAGGAACAGAATAAAGGAAAACAGCACCGTAATCGATCCGGCGGCCCGTTGCCGCCTCATCGAAGTATCGCGCCCGAATCGGATTTGATGGAATCGAACGCACTGTTGATAATGGATGTAATCTCGTTTTTGAAAATCAGCACCAGCCCGATGACGATCACGAATATATTTACATACGATACAAATTTTCCATGAAGCAATGAATCCTAACGAGAAACACACTGTATATTCTAAGACAATCTCCCCCTGAAAACGCAATATATAGATGTCCACAAGATGTAGTTAACCGTAATTGAATTACGGCTGTCTTGAGATTATCATCGAACAATACATCCTTTGAAGTGTATTTTTAGGCAGTTTTCCTCCTTTTTCCTAGGCTCACGATTTTGGCTCCTTTCTCTTGGATCCACCACCTTGTTCGCACTTCCTAGGCGTCTCTTCCCATTCTCCATCGTTCAATCTGCAATTGCTTCCATGTTTCGTCATGATTGCCTCGCTTTGATTTCGATTGATGCCAATTCAAGTATAAAAATGCCGCCCCGAAGGGCGGCAGTGGAAATTTGGTTTCATATAAAAAGAAAACGGTGGTGGATTGTGTTGGGAAAGTGAAAGGATTCCAATGGCGTGCTTACTTGTCTATTGTTGTGAACACTTTTTACTAAGTAGGAGACGATCCATCGATATCATAACCCGAGTTCTTAATGTTAATTCATGCTTCTTCCCAAGCACTTTCTCCCCAATTTCTAACGCTTTTTCATGGTATTTCAAGGCTAGATTGAGACTCTTCGTATCTTCCAAAAATGCGTAGGCGCTTCCCATGTTGATGTTGATTTCTGCGGTATCAGCAGTTTCTTCCGTTTGTGATTCAGCAATTGTCTTAATTCTTTTCACGGTTTTTTCTATTTCATCTTTGTGTTGCCATTCAATGGATTCATAAAGAATTCCGCTATATACGGCGGCCAGTTTGGACTCTCCGTTTGCAAAGGAGATTTCAGGCAATAGCTCATACCAGTTTTCTATTTTCTCATTGAGCAACTCTTGCCAATCAGGGAACATTCGATCAAAGAATGCAGATACAAGTTTCTCCTCTGACAAAATGCTCTTGTAGAATTTGCCTTTTGCTTTGTTGGAATCTTTCTGAAATGCATGAATACTAAACGACTTATCGGTCAGCCATTTCATAACCATATACTCCCCCAATATATCCGGTCGGAGCGCAGCTACCTTGTTTCCGTTTTCAGAAATCAAGCCGATTTTGCAGAGTAAGTCTTCGCCCGTTCTTAAATAATATCTATCGGCGTGGCTTTGAACAGTTCTCCATTCTTCCGGCAATCTCTCTTTAATCAATTCTATGCTCGCATCACCATCTGCTCCAAGAGCGGTTGCTGTAAGCCAAATAGCAAAGCATGCATATGATAATGACTCGTTCTTCTTGCCTTCGGACAGAGTTTCTATAGCCTTGTTAATCATGTCCCGTTCTTTTCGCACAATCCAGTTCAATGTTGTTTTTGTACCCCATCTACCATTTGGGTTTTGAAGCATCGCCTCTGTTAGGAACATTGCAAACAGAGGCCGCAAAAGCCCCTTATCAATCTCCTTTAGTTTGCAAAAGACCTTATTGGCTAGATTCACAGGCGGTGTAGGTATACTGTTATCATCTTCCCTTAAATATTCAGCAAAACTGTTTATGATGCGCTTTATATCTTCGTCGGTAAGCGGAATCAAGTGCATAACCTCTTCAAACCGCGTTCTCTCACAATCTCCTCCACTCCAGAGCAAGTCTCGTTCCCATTCAGGTTGAACAAAACTAGTTTCTTCAAGTTCTCCAGATAGATTTGTATTGTTTGCCGACTCACGATCGATTACAAGAATACGAAGTTTGTTTGTTCGCTTAAGCGTCGCCGTGTCGCTAATCCATTTTCGCAACGATTCAACGCTTCTACTTACATAATCCGCAACATACAGTGTATTCTTGGCTGTTGATTCTTGCGACAATACAGATAAGTTTTCGTATTCGGACGATCTTATATATCGTGCGCTCCACCCTGCTTTCTGCGCTTTCTTTGTTAATTCCCATGCGAGACGCGACTTGCCTGCTCCCCCAGGACCGGTTATCCCCCACCATTGAAAGGAAACATCCTTGTTCAGAAACTCCGTAAGCTTCTTCATTTCTTCTTCTCGTCCAACAAAGCCTACGGTTTCTGCTCTATAGGAGTATGCATTTTTCGCTGTCTTCTTTGCGGACAGATTGGTTTGCAATCTCTGGAAGGCGGGATTATCTGTATCTTCCAAAAGCTTTTCCAAAATAATCCTAACTGCCTCGTGCCTTCCTTTCGGATAAAGGATTGCCCGGATATGGCGGTTTCCGAGCTCCGTTCTACGGTTTCCGGGGTTGTCTTCTTGGCATTCAACTATGGCATAGTTATAGAACCCGTCCACAAGTTCGCCCTGCAGCACATGCATCGTTCGATCCTCTTCCAAGCTACAACCTAAGAACAAAAGAATCCGTTGCTGATATTCTGCTCGAAGCTCTTTAACAAGTGCGCTGCTTTCTGTATAGTGGTTGTCGTATTGATCCTTTGTGAATACGAGTTTTCCGTACTCGATGGTTCCGTCCTCTTCTACGGTCCCGTGCAGTTTCAAAAGAAACCTTACATGATTTCGACGCCACTCGGTTACGGTGCCCACGCGTTCTCCGGGAAGAAACGCTGGGAGCCCTGCGCCTTGTCTCTCATACACTATTTCTAGCACACGGTCCAGGTTCGTGGTCACAACTTCCTGCGAAAACAGCATAGGCAACAACCAAACGGCACAATCCTCCAGCTTATTCATTTTGCTTTTCATCTTATCAGGATGAAACACGGTCTCAAATTCTGGTTTTAAATAAGCAACCGTAAGTTTGTCTTCCAAAAACTGCGCGGCATTTAAGAACCGCTCCGGATCCGAGTGGTTTTTGAGAATTGTGTCAAATTGATTCTTCTCTGCTTCGTCGGCAAGCTGATTACTAATTATTTGCAGAGACTTCTCCCACAAAGGATACACATCGTTGGCATAGTCAATAACGGACATACCCGCGCCAACAAATGGAACCATTTGAGCGATATTATCCTTTATTCTCTCGTAAACTTGCTTATTGGTCGGACAGTACCCCATAATCTCATCAAATGTCATGGTTCTTCTCCTTGTTTTCCATGATAAGGACCGATTACTTTATCATACAACGGAAAGCAATCAAGTGCAAGAAAAAGACATCAGAAAGGAACTTATCGTGATTGCAACCTATCATCAGATTCGGGACCTGGACGAAATGCAACGACAGACATCTCGAGCCATTATGATAATGTTGGTTTTGAATAGCCTTGTGGTTGCAATGATGATTATGCAAAGCTTCGAAGACTACATAGGGCTTCTAAATCTATAAACCATAAATAAGTAAAGATTTCTCCCATAAGAATACACCTGCTTCCCTGTAGCGCTTCAATGTCAGTATATCCATGCTAAAAGAATAGAGCGAAATCCTATTTAAGGTTTCACTCTACTTTTGCTATAGTTCTTGTAAGATTGATACATAACTTGCTTTTGCTGCATTTCTCAGCCTCTCATTCTCAGCCTTGAGCCTCTTTAGCTCTGCATCCATATCGGCAAGTCTTTTTTTCATAATCACGACTGTTCTTTCCAAAACATTGTCCAGAACCACTTTCTGCGGATACACAAACGACTGCCCCTCCTGCATGCCTTGGAACCGCCGGAGTTCTGCGCGTACTTCTTTATTATTGTAGAAGAATGCGCGAGACAATCCCGTTTTCCGCATCAAGGCAGCTACCGTGACCTGTTCGCCATTCTGATACAGCTTGGTCATTACAGCAATCGCTTTTTCAACCTTCGCCCTGCTTTCTTCCCGGTTCCTTTGAACCATGTTGTCCTGTTTTGCCATCGCGCACCTCCTTTACCATGCCTCGATCAGCTCCGTCAGCGTATCATCCATGGCTTTCCGCATCGCCCTGGTCTCGTCGGCCATCATTTGATCTCCTACCTTACGGTAAAAGCGCAGGCTGCTTGTATTGGCGTGCCCCAACAGTTTAGCAATCGTCACATCGTCCACATGCAGCTCCGTGAGGCGTTTCCCGTAGCAATGCCGCCAGATATGCGTCCCGACTCCGAACAGCTCCCCGTGGTCGTCCCGGAGATCCTTCTCCCGGATCATCGACATCAGCCGATACTGAATCGTGGAATACTGCATCGGCAGCATCGGATTCGTCTCTGACACAAAGACATATTCCATCAGGCCATGACGGCAGTTCGTATATTCGCATGCCCGGTCAAACAGCCGTTTCACGTCGTCGTTGATTGCTTTCTCGTAGGCTCTTCCGGTCTTCACCTGCCGGATCCGCAGGAACATCGCCCCGTTTTCTCCTTCCCGGATAGCGTCCTGTCGAAGTGTAAGCGTCTCCGAAATCCGTGTTCCCAGCAACTGATGCAGAATCATCGCGCGGGCAAACTGCTCGTCGCAGGCAACGATTGCCGCATTCAGCCGTTTCACTTCCTCGTCCGAATAGACCTGATACACCCGGATCGGACGCTTCCCGTAATCATCCTCGAAGAAGAGCGTTTCCAAGTCACGGTTTTCCATAATCTTCCCTGCGGTAACAAAAACGCTTCGCAGATGGGAAAGATCCGAATCATAATATTTCCGTTCGGTATCCTCGGTATTCAGATACACAAGATACCGTTCGATTACCTGCCGGGTCACTTCTTTTAGGGATGTCAGGCTGGGATACTTATCTGCGAGGAACCGACTGAAACGCTTTACCGCGGTAAGTTCCCCACATACCGTTCCCACGGATACCCACTGTAGATGCATATAAATGATCCGTTTCACCTCGTTCCTAAGTGTCTTCTGCAAAATCTCCTGAAACGAAATGCTACGAATTCCCTTAACCGGATTTTTCTTCAACCTTATCGGCATCTTCGCAAGGTGCCACCGGTCGTCATAATAAAAGAACACCTCCGGTCTCGGCTTCAGATACAGATAGATCTTTATGATGTACCGGATCAGATCCACGTCACAAACATAGGTCTTTCCCATCTCCTGCCGATGCCGCATCTTCGTATACCGCTTTCCCTGTTTCATGAGCCACGTCCGCGCCTTGCGGAGCATCTGCTCCTCCGGCACATCCAAAAACGATCGTATCTGCGGGAACTCCTCGCAGAGCATACGCCCCAGCAAACAGAACGCGGCTCTTTCACCGCGAATGCTGGTAAGCTTTATCCGCTTCCCCCGTTCCCGTACAAAGCTCTCGATCTCCGCCCGGATGGACGTATCCGGGTACCTGTCCAGATGGAAACTGTGCTTTGCGGAATAAATTGGGTTCCGTTTCGTCTCTTCGCTTGCCCGCTGAAAGCACTCGAACTCGCTGAAATAAATCCTTGCCGCCATACTGTTACCCCTCCGTTCCTACGGCAAGGGCAGCCGGCATAGACCGGAAATAGGTTTCGTTCGCTGCATCAATCCGCTTCGGCATATAGTCGAGGTACTGCTTCGTCATATCCGATTCCCGGTGCCCGAGGTAATCCCGGATTACTTCGATGGAAGCTCCACCATCATACAGCCGTGTTGCCACCGTATGTCGGAAATCGTGGGAACGGAAATCATACTTCTCCATCCCCGCTTCCCGCAGGGCTTTCTTAAACTGCTTTGCAAAGGTTCCTGCGTCATATGCTTTGCCGCGAGCGCTTTGAAACACATATTCGTCCGCAGCGATGTGGTTCTCCCCAATGTACCGCGTCATGAGCTCATACAGTCTCGTCGGTATCGGAACCACCTTTTCCTGCTTTATCTTGCTCTGGTAGATCTTTATCCAGGCATCCTGTCCGTCAAACGAATACGCATCCCCTCGGATGACACAGACTTCATTGACTCGAAGTCCGATGCACCAAAGGTTCAGATACATCAGCCGAAGATGAACCGGCATATCCTTCAGGCAGCACAGCACCTCTTTCTGATAGCCCTCCGGCACGGTGCGGTCATTGTGCCTCGGAAAGGTTTTCTTCAAGTAATACGGGAAGCACGCAGGCATTCGCGGCACAAGCCGTTCCGTCATCAGGAACCCGTAAAACTTGGAGAGTGCTATTGCATATCGGTTATACCCTTCCGGCTGCAATCCTCTTTCTTCCAGCAAAGCCATAAACGCCTCAATCTCACGCTCGGTAACGCCGGTTGCAACGGTTCCGTTTCCGTCCAAAAACTCAAGGAACTGCAGCACATCATAGTACTGTGCACGGATGGTCAGAAGCGAATACCGTGAGCTCACTCCCAAGCGGTATCGCATATAGGTTTTCATAATCGCCCGGTTCTTTTCGTTTGCAATCTGCCCGAACGTCAGCTTTTGGATTTCCCTTGCCGGATTCATACGGCTGTCCGGGAAAGCGAACCGTTCCATAAACCATGTATTCGCGTTCCAGTTGGTTTCTTTTGCTGTCAGGAACAAATACCTCCGAAGATTAAAGACTACCTGCATATACAGGTCCGTCAGCGTTCCCACGGTACCATCAATCCGATTCCGAAACCCCTGCTCCTGCGCAAGCGTCATCTGCTCGATATCCGCGATGCCCGTATCCACGCAGTATCGGTAAAACAACCCCAAAGGGATCAGGAACCGTCCGCGCAAATCATGCTGGTTCCGGTTCTCGTTCACCACAGTTCGAAGAAACGAAAACAGCTGTCGTTTCAGCAGTCCCGGTTCCGGAAGTGAAAAGTCAAAGACCAGTTCTTCCTTTTCTCTGACAAATTAATACT
>JAEEGI010018936.1_pt1 | contig 13936 bp, 14 predicted proteins | sample 8958751 | NCBI WGS metagenome assembly JAEEGI01 (sample SAMN16246545, study PRJNA631951) | gut metagenome | biome: gut microbiome; feature: rumen; material: KS-attached | host: Bos | place: Iran: Karaj | collected 2018-10
CCTACTTCCAGTCACACACCAACACCCATGCCCCGCTTACCATACTGCAACAGCGCTATGAAGAAGCCCTCGCCGTCGATGGCATCGTGGGCCTCGTCATAGGCACTCGCCCCGACTGCGTCGGCGACGACGTGTTGGACTGGCTGGCAACTCTGGCCCGATACACATTTGTCCTCATAGAATACGGAGTCGAAACCACAGACGACACCCTGCTCGCCCGTCTCAACCGTGGCCACACCTACGCCCAAGCCACCGATGCCATCCGACGCACGGCAGCACGGGGCATCCACACCGCAGCCCACCTCATCCTGGGGCTGCCCGGACAGTCGCGCCGGCAGATGACGGAAGAAGCCGAACGCATCTCCCAGTTGCCACTCGACATCCTTAAACTCCACCAACTGCAAATCGTCAAGGACACACCCATGGCTGACGACTATGCCAGCCACCCTGAACATTACGCCCTCTTTGCAACACCTGATGACTACATCACTGCCGTCGTCGATTATCTACAACACCTGCGTCCCGACATCACCGTGGAGCGCTTTACCTCTCAGTCACCCGACCAATTGCTCATAGCCCCGCGGTGGGGCATGAAAAACCATGTCTTCGTCGACTTGCTGCGCCGACGGCTCAACGAATGCCAAGCGTGGCAGGGACAATACTATCACCCAATGCCTTCAGACACATGAAACGACAACTCGTCATTATCCTCGCGGCCATCGCCATCACCGCAGGGGCCGCTACGCCGCGACTCAACTACAAACGGCTCAACGCCAAAGCACAGAAAGAGTATCTCCAATCGCTACGCGCCGATGTTCCTTGGAACACGTTCGCCACGAAATTCCTCTATGCCCCGGCCTTCAACTTCCCCGAGGCGCCAGGTACCAAAGACTACCTCTTCGCGCTGACCGACACCCGTGGACACCGGTGGCAGATGCATGCCCACAGTCCGAAAGCCAGCCTCAGCCCCGTGTGGAACCAGATACCCGGCGGCACCGACGTAATGCTGGCCGTCATAGCTTTACGCGACGGCAAAGTCACGACCGACACCGTGGGACGGCGCCGTTTCCTGCGCGATTACCCCTTCCAAGGGCCTTACAACACGCCGGCACGGCCCTACAAGGAAGCCGCGCTCATGGCCATGCGCTACGTCCACGGCATGCGGGCCATCAACCAGTGGAAAGACCACGACGAGCCCGACATGAGCTATTCCCACAACACCTACGCCTGCAAAATCATGGGCGCCACCATGCGCAACGAAGCCCTCGTGGCCCACTTCATTCCCGAACTGCGCGACGAAGCCCTCCTCATGGGCCGCAACGTAGCCCGCTTCCTCCGCACCATCAGCCAGCCCAAAGGCACGCCCCTGGCCTATTTCCCGCCCACCTACTACAAAGGGCTCATCGCCTCGGCACGCCAGGAAAACCAGAACAAGACCATGTGTATGGAGGCCGTCACCGTCGGACACGGTCTGCTCGACCTTTACCGCGAGACCCGCGACCCCTGGTATCTCGAATGGGCCCTCGGCATTGCCGACACCTACGTCCGCTTGCAACGTCCCGACGGCAGTCTCCCCATCAAGCTCGACCTTACCACGGGTGAGCCCGTCAACGACGCCTGCGCCATGCTCCATCCCCTGCTCCGCTACTGGCTGCGTCTCCACAACGAGTTCGGACAGACCCGTTACGACGAAGCCCGCCACCGCGGCGAACGCTGGATGCAGGACGTAGCCGTCCGCCGTTTCGACATGACGGGACAGTTCGAAGACTGCTCTGTGCTCGGCCTGCAACCCTACGAGAATCTTACCAACTGCACCGCCGCCCCCTTGGCCGCCTACATCTACGACCGGCCCTCTTCCGACGCTACACAGCTGCAGGACGCGGAAGACCTCATGCGTCTCAGCGAAGACCAGTTCACCCACTGGGACATCCGTCCCTGGCGCAGCGGCATACGGCCTCACCCCACGCCCTGTGTCTTTGAGCAATACAAGTACCAGATGTCAGTCGATGCCAGTGCCGCCAACGTGGCCGGCGGTTTCCTCTCGAAATACCTGCGCACCGGCGACCCTCTGGCACTGGCCAAAGCCCTTGCGCTGACCAACACCGTCACCATCATGCAGGACGCTTGCACCGGGCAGATTCCCACCATCTGGGGCGTGCGCCGCAATGTCAACACCCCGTCCGAGATGTGGATTAACTGCAGTGTCAGCGCCACCATGCTCCTTCTGCGCATGGACAAGGCCATCGGGCAGCCCGACAACCGTTACACCGATTTCAATCTGATTTATTAAGGGATTGCCATACCCGAAGCACCGGTCACTCTTTGAACCGTGCCATCACCTGTGCCGCATCCACCTGCTGCACACAGCCGTCCCAACGGTCTATGGCCTGACAGGCGGCCAGCGCCGTCGTCTGGCCCAGCACCATGAAGACCGGCTCCATGCGGATGGAACCGTAAGCGATGTGTGAGGCCGAGAGGCAGACAGGCACCAGCAGGTTGCGGGCCTCCTGCTCCTGCGGCGTCACGCTGCGGTATGACACGTCGTACTTGCCGGGGATGCGTATCTGCACGTCGCCCTCGTTCTTCACCATGCCGTTCACCACAAAACGTCCCGTGTTGTGCGAGTCCATCGTATAGGCCGCCCATCCCACGCCATCGTCCACCGTGGCCCGGCGCTCGCAGTTGGCCTGCGTCATGACGTAACGTCCCAGCATGCGGCGCGACTCGCGGATGTAGAGCTGCGGCGTCACGTGGTTGTTTTCCTCATATTCGTCGCGCGGGAATCCCCATTCCCCAATCTCGCGCCGCACAGCCTCGGGGATACGCGGGTCGTGCGAAACGAAATAGAGCAACCCCAGCGTATAGTCCACATGGCGGCGGTAGATGCGTTCCCGCTGCCGGTAACTGGCCTCGGGATAATTCCAGTTTTCGCCTATCATGTCGGTGGAGAAACCGCCGCGGTTGTTCACATCGGTCTTGCGGCCGATGATGACATTCCAGTCGAAGCAGTCGTTGATGCCGTTTTTCCAGGGCTCCACCTCCTTCCAGCGCAACAACAGTTCGTAGCGCGTCGAGTCGTAGCGTTCGGGGCGCGTGATGGGCAGCCGGTTCTGCGGCTCATCCGTCATCGTCAGGCGGAAATTGTAAGCCTGCACGCGGCGGTCGGCCTGTCCCCGCTGGCCCATGTCGCCCGGCAGGATGCCATAGAGCAAACCGCTGCGGGGGTTGCCCTTCTCGCGGTAGGGGTCCACACCGTCGGGAAACTGGTGATACTCGCGCATCTGCTGGCCGTTGTACGTTTCGCCGTAAGTCGCGTTGGCCTCGCGCCCCACCGTGTAACTCACACCGGCGCGGGCCATCAGGTCACCCTCGTAGGAACAGTCGATGAACACCTTGGCGCGAACGCGCACACGGCCCCGGCCGACCTTTCGTGACGCAGGCTCCAGCGTGACATACTGCAGCTCGTTGCCGCGCTTGCCGACACGGTGCACGCGCCGCTGCATGTGCACCGTGACACCTGCCTCGCGCAACATGTCGCGATAGACCTGCAAAGCCACCTTGGGCTCGAAGGCAAACGCCGGAGCCGACGAGCCGTAACACCGCCCAACGCGGCGGTAGAAGTCCAACGCCAGGCCCTGGATAATCTCCACCTTGCCGATGTCCGTAGCCCCCAGTCCGCCCGCCGTCAGTCCGCCGATGCGCCGGCCGGGCTCCACAAGCATCACCCGCTTGCCCTGACGCCGCGCCTCAACGGCCGCAGTGATGCCCGCCGACGTGGCGCCGTAGATGCAGATGTCCACCTCGCTCACCTTAGGGAGCGGTTCCCAACTCTCCTGGCCCCACACGCGTCCCAGGCTCACCACCAGGAACATGCAGGCTAAAACCGTTCTGTTCATACTTACCTCTGTAATTTTATATGCAAAGGAAACGAAAAAAACGCACATGGCCAAGAAAGGCACGGGCCCATTTTGGAAGCCCGTTTTTTGCATTTTCCGGACAGACGTCCCATTTCCGCACCCAAAGGTGGGACTTCGGGCCGCAAAGGCGGCGTCTCGGAAATCCGAGGCGCCGCTTCTGATTTTTGAAGTCCGACTTCTAATTTCTGAGACGGCACGTGGATAAAAATAAGAAAGAAGGGCCATTTACAAAAAATGTGAGGCAGAATTTTGGCCGTTTCAAAAAAAAGTCCGAAATTTGCACCCGCTAAAAATAACCTGTTTTAATAACTAATCAATTAAAAAAGTATGAATCAGTACGAAACCGTTTTCATTTTAACTCCCGTTTTGTCTGAAGATCAGATGAAGGAAGCGGTTGAGAAGTTCAAGGGCATCTTGACTTCTGACGGTGCCGAAATTCTCTACGAAGAGAACTGGGGCATGCGCAAGCTGGCATACGCCATCGACAAGAAGTCCAGCGGCTTCTACGTTGAATTTGGCTACAAAGCCGAGCCTACGCTCATTAAGAAACTGGAAACCGCCTTCCGCCGCGACGAGCGCGTGCTGCGCTACCTCACGGTGAAGATGGAGAAGTATGCTGCCGCCTATGCAGCCAAACGTCAATCACTTAAAGCCAACAAGGAGGACTAAGCCATGGCAGAAGACAGAAATTCAGAAATCAGATATCTGACCGCTCCTTCAATCGACCTGAAGAAGAAGAAGTATTGCCGTTTCAAGAAGAGCGGCATCAAGTACATTGACTACAAAGATCCCGAATTCCTCAAGAAATTCCTCAACGAGCAAGGCAAGATTCTGCCGCGCCGCATCACCGGCACTTCGCTGAAGTACCAGCGCCGCGTGGCCCAGGCCGTGAAGCGTGCCCGTCACCTCGCCCTGCTGCCCTTCGTAACAGACTTGATGAAATAACCTAACTAGACAGGAGGAAAAGTCATGGAATTAATTCTGAAAGAAGACATCATAGGTTTGGGTTACAAAAACGACATCGTAACCGTTAAGGACGGCTATGGCCGCAATTACCTTATCCCCACCCACAAGGCTATCATCGCCAGCGAAAGCGCCAAGAAGATGTTGGCCGAGGAACTGAAGCAACGCGCCCACAAACTGGCCAAAATCAAGGAAGACGCCCAGGCTCTTGCCGACAAGCTGGCCCAGGTGGAAACGCTCGTCATCCCCATGAAGGTGGGCAACACGGGAACCATCTACGGTTCTGTGAACAACCTGCAGATTGCAGAGAAGTTACAGGAAAAGGGCTTCGAAATCGACCGCAAGATTATCCTCGTACAGGACGTTAAGCAGGTGGGTTCCTACACAGCCACAGTCAAACTCCACAAAGAGGTATCCGTGGAGATACCTTTCGAAGTGGTAGCCGAAGAATAAGCAATCTTATTTGATTTTCACGATAACTCCTTGCGAGGTCGGAGACTACCGGCAACGCGAGGAGTTTTTAGTTTTTCGAAACATGAAAAAAATACTCTCCCTTATGCTCGTGGCCCTCGTCGTCACGGCAGCCACGGCACAGAATAATTTCGATGTCAAAGTAAAACCGGCGGGCAAATCCGCCGCCACCGTCAAGAAGGCTCAGGTGACCAAGCCCAAAACAGCCACAACGGCAACCAAAGCCAAAGCCAAACCGAAGACCACCACGGCGGCCAACAGCAAGACGAACCAAGCCACAGTACAGTGGCAGCCTTACACCATCCTGGGTAAGGCCAATAACATCAAGGACGGACAGAAAGTATACCTCGCCACCATCGAGAACCGCCGCCAGAAACACCTCGACTCCGCTACAGTGCGCAACGGGGCCTTCACTTTCAAAGGCAAAACTTTGCCCTTCCCGCTAAGCCGGTTCCTCGTTACCGGCGCTGGCTTCAACACCGTCACCGCCGACTTCTTCCTGGAGCCTGGCACCATCAAGGCCAGCATCACTGCCGGCAAGCGCGCCGACCACATCACCGGCACACGCCACAACAACATTTACGTCAACTACAAAGACACGTCCAATCTCATCGTGTCAAAGATGGCCGACCAATACATGCTGATGAGCAGCACGACGGCTCCGACAGAAGACAGAACCAAAGCACGCCAGCGTATCGACTCACTCAAGCAGTGCTACACCGACTATGCCTGCGACTTCACCCGCCGCAACACACAGAACATGGTCGGCATGTTCCTGCTCAGCGAGTACTACAACCAATTCCCGCTTGCAGACCTCAAGATCATTCTCGACCGTATAAACAAAAACAAGTCTTTCAAGGACATGCCCATCACGCAAGCCGTCCAGAAGTACTACGACAATGCCGTCAAGACCGAAGAGGGCAAAATCTTCACCGATTTCAACATGCTTACCCTCGACAGTGTGCCAAGCAAGCTCTCGCAAATCGCAGGAAAAGGACAACCCCTCGTGCTCTACCTGTGGGGTGTCAAAATAGCTGCCAGCACCAGCGAGGTTATACCTCTAAAGCGGGTTTACCGCAACTTCAGCAAGGACGGCGTACAATTTGCCAGTCTCTGCTTCGACAGTGACACGGCAGTTATCAACAAAAGTCTGAAGCGCACCAACCCCGGCTGGGCACAGTTCATGCTGCCCGAAGGCCAGGGCCAGCAGGTAATGAATACCTACAATCTGCGCGAACTGCCCTACATCATCCTTTTTGACGGCGAAGGACGCATCGCCGCCCGCGGTTTGCGCCGCGACGCCCTTGAAGAAAAAATCAAAAACCTTTTACCCCAGAAAAATGAAACAGATTAGCCTTACTCTCCTGTTGGCACTCGCCATGCTCGGCGCCCAGGCCCAGCGCGTGACCACCACCGTCAGCGGCACAGCCACGGGCTTTGCCGAAGGTACCCTGGTGAAACTCTTTCTCTTTGAGCCCAACCAGCGCGACAACACCCTGCTCGACTCTGTCAAACTGGCCGACGGCCGGTTTGAATTCAAGGAAATCGGCACCGAGCCGGGCCGCTTCGCCGCCGTCGTAGCCGTCGGCAGCGAGGAGTCCAACCTCATATTCCTCGAAGGCGGCACGGTCAAAGTGACGTGCAATGCCGGTGCCACCGAAAAAATCACGGTAGGCGGCACCCCGTCGAACGATGCCCTCGCGGCCATGAGCCAAGAGTGCCATCCCTATGCCGTCGCCCTCCACGAGATTGCCGAGAAATACGAGGCCACCTCTGACGAGGCCACCAAGAAGAAACTCCAGAAAGAGTACATGGCCCTGCAAGAAGTGCAAGACTCCATCATGCGCATCCATGTGCTCCGCAACCCCAACACCTATCTGGCCGCTTTCCTGTTGCCGCAGCTCTTCTACAACATGCCGGCCGATGAAATTGAAAAAGTTCTCGTACAACTGCCGGCCGACAGCAAGGACGACGCCCGCATCAAGCGCATTGCCGAACAGGTGGAACGCCAAAAGCCCACCCTGCCCGGCAAAACCTATCTGGACTTCGAACTTAACACCCCGGGCGGCAAGAAAGTGAAACTGTCGGACTACGTGGGACGTCACAAACTGGTACTCGTCGATTTCTGGGCCAGCTGGTGCGGACCCTGCCGCGCCGATATGCCCGAAGTGGTACAACTTTACAAGACCTACAAAAAGAAAGGCCTTGAAATCGTCGGCGTGAGTCTCGACAATAAAGCCGACGCCTGGCAGAAAGCCATCGGTGACCTCGGCATCACATGGCCGCAAATGAGCGACCTGCAAGGATGGAAGTGCGCTGCCGCCACACTCTACGGCGTCAACTCCATTCCCGCCACCGTGCTCATCGGCAAGGACGGCGTCATCGTAGACCGCAACCTGCGCGGCGACAAACTGAAACAAAAGGTGGCCGATTTGCTGAAATAGTCCTAGGCACACCGTCAGAACAAGCCGATTCGTAAAAACAACATCGGACTTCAGTTTTTCCAAACGCCTTTTCGTGCGCACGAAAGGGCGTTTGTTTTTTTATTTGCCCAAAAACTGACTTTTAACACTCTCTGTCCGCCAGGTGACGCCGTTTGTCATCCGACACATGTAATTTTGCCTTGAACAAACAAAAACCATACAAACCATGACAACAAAACGAAATCAATTCATCGGGAGCCCTGCCGCCACCGGCACGCCCCGTCTGCAACGCCTGCAACCAGGCGCAGTCACCCGATTGCCCGACGGCACCACCGCCATTTGCCGCGCATTGGTACAGCCGTGGAGCAAGAGTCCCTGCTGCAAATGTTTCCTCCACGACACTGGCAGCACCGACGACGTGCCCGTCTGTTTCCCCCTGTGCAACGCCCGCCAACGGCCCGACCGCTGCAGTGTCTATTTCGAAAAAATAGGAACGTAACAGGCCAAAAGAACAAAAAACACACGAAAGCAAATCGTAATGAAAAAAAATTGAGGTTGTCAAAGAAACAACCTCATTTTTTTTGTTTTTTGAAAACCACTCCCGACAATTTTTTGTTATATTTGCAACATGCAAGTACGAAAAGACTCTAAATCACAAAAACGTTTTACATCATAAAAAAGTTACAACTATGTCAGACATTTCAAGAAGAGAATTTCTGAAACGCAGCGGTTCTGCCCTTGCAGGGGTGACGCTGGCATCGTCCATTGTGCCCAACACCGTATTGGGCAAGAAGTACGGACACAAAGCTCCGAGTGACAAACTCAATATTCTCGGCATCGGTGTCGGCGGTCGCGGCGCCAGCGACCTGCGCGGCATGGAAACCGAAAACATCATCGGCCTGTGCGACGTGGACTGGAAATACGCCAAGCACGTGTTCGACCGCTACCCCAACGCCAAGAAGTACAACGACTACCGCAAGCTCTACGACGAGATGCTCAAGGACGCCGACGCCGTCATGGTAGCCACAGCCGACCACACCCACGCCATCATCGCCGCCGAAGCCATGATGGCCGGCAAACACGCCTATGTGGAGAAACCCATGACGCTTTACGTTTACGAGTCGCGCCTCTTGGCCAAACTGGCAGAGAAATACCAGGTAGCCACCCAGATGGGTAACCAGGGAGCCTCCTCCAGCGGCACCCGCAAAGCCCTCAACTGGCTGTGGAACGGCGAAATAGGCGAAGTGACACGCATCGACTCCTTCACCAACCGCCCCATCTGGCCGCAAGGCATCGCCGCCCCGAAAGAGCCGCAACCCGTGCCCGACACCATGAACTGGGACGCCTTCATCGGTCCGGCCAAGTTCCGTCCCTACCACTCCATCTACACCCCGTGGAATTTCCGCGGCTGGTGGGACTTCGGTAGCGGTGCCCTCGGCGACATGGCCAACCACATTCTGCAGGTGGCCTTCAAGGGCCTCAATCTGGGTTATCCCAGCGAAGTCATCGGCAGTTCAACCATGCTTATGACCGATGCTTGCCCCTCGGCACAGAAGATTACTTACCGCTTCCCCGCACGTCCCAACATGCCCAAGTTGGCCATGCCGCCCGTGGAACTCAACTGGTACGATGGCGGGCTACTCCCCAATCTGCCCATCGACATGCCCGAAGGCCGTAAATTCGATCCCAACGGCGTCACCGTATTCTACGGCACCAAGGACACTATGGTCGTAGGCACCTACGGCTATGACCCGTTCCTCGTTTCCGGACGCAACCCGCAAGTTCCCGAACTCTGCCGCATCGTCAAGGACGACAACCACCATCAGGACTGGATCCGCGCCTGCAAGGAGACTCCTGCCACCCGCGTGAAGGCTTCTTCCGATTTCAGCGAGTCCGGACCGCTCAACGAAATGATTGTGATGGGCGTGGCCGCCGTACGTCTGCAGAGCCTCAACCAGTGGCTCAAGTGGGACGGCGAGAACATGAAGTTCACCAACATCCCCGCCAACGCCAAGATTCGCACCATCATCGAGGACAAGTTCAACATCAAGGACGGACACCCCACCTTCGACCGCACCTACAGCGAACCGGTGGACGCCAACGAGTATGCCGCACAACTCATCAAGCCGGTTTACCGCGAAGGCTACAAACTGCCCGAACTGCCGTAAGAACTATAATAAAACAACTCTTAGAGCCGGCGTGGCTCTAAGAGTTTCTTTTTAATCTTAATCACAACCTGTCATGAAACAAATCATCTTCACACTGGCCTGCGCCGCCCTTCTGGTGGGTACACCGGCAATGGCCAAAGACAAAGCTAAAAAGAGCAATAAAAATACCGTCGAAATCCGCTGTTCTCAAGGCTTCCAAGGCCCCGAGGAATGGGTACGCCTGCAACTGCCCGTCGACAAGAAAGGCTTCATCACCATCTTCGACGGCACCAGTCTCGACGGCTGGCGCGGCTACGGCAAGACCAAGGTGCCCTCGAAGTGGCGCATCGAAGACGGCTGCCTCACCTTCATGGGCAGGGACGGTGAAGGCGACGGCGGCGACATCATCTTCGCCCACAAGTTCAAGAACTTTGAACTCGAAATGGAGTGGAAAGTGGCCAAAGGCGCCAACTCCGGCATCTTCTACCTCGGCCAGGAAACCACCGACGAGAACGGCCGCCTGCAGCCCATCTACGTCAGCTGCCCCGAATACCAGGTGCTCGACAACGCCAACCATCCCGACGCCAAACTCGGCAAAGACGGCAACCGCATGAGCGCATCGCTCTACGACATGATTCCCGCCAAGCCGCAGAACCAGAAACCCTACGGCGAATGGAACACTACACGCGTCGTTGTTAACCACGGCACGGTGGAGCACTGGCAGAACGGAGTCAAAGTGCTCACCTACCAGCTTTGGACACCCCAGTGGATCGAAATGCTGCAGAACTGCAAATTCTCCGAGAAAGCCTGGCCCGCAGCCTTCAAGTTACTCAAAAACTGCGGAGGCCCCAACCACGAAGGTCTCATCGGCATGCAGGACCACGGCGACCGCGTCTGGTACCGCAACATCCGCGTCAAGCCCCTCTGCTGCAGCGCGTGCAAAAAGTAGTTTAACCTCATAAAACCAATAGACACAATGAAACAGATAATATTCATCATAGCCGCCGCCACGCTCATGCTGGCTTCCTGCGGCAATAAGAAGTGCTGCACGTGCAACTGCGGTTGCGCCGCTTGCAGCTGTTGCAGCGACACCACGGCCAAGGCCGCCGTGCCCGAGTTCGCCATTGTTGACAACGACCAGGTTGACCTCCCGGCCGCCGACGCCGACGGCTACATCACCCTCTTCGACGGCAAGACTCTTCAGGGCTGGCGCGGCTACGGCATGACCGAAGCCCCCACCAGTTGGAACGTTGAGGACGGCGCCATCCACCTCAAAGGCTCTGGCACCGGCGAAGCCCAGGTTGAAGGCGGCGGCGACCTCATCTTCGCCCACAAGTTCAAGAACTTCACCCTCGAGCTCGAATACAAGATTTCCAAGGGCGGCAACTCCGGCATCTTCTACCTTGCCCAAGAGGTCAAGGCCAAGAACGCCGAAGGCCAGGAGGAATACATCCCCATCTGGCAGAGCTGCTCCGAATACCAGGTACTCGACAATGCCAACCACGTGGACGCCCAGCTCGGTGTCGACGGCAACCGCCAGGCCGCATCGCTTTACGACATGATTCCCGCCAAGCCACAAAACGCCAATCCCTTCGGCGAGTGGAACAAGGCCAAGATTGTCGTCTTCAAGGGCACTGTCATCCACGGCCAGAACGACCAGAACGTGCTTGAATATCACCTCTGGACTCCAAAATGGATTGAAATGCTTCAGGGCAGCAAGTTCAAGGAAGGCGGCGAATTCCCCATCGCCTATGAACTGCTCAAGAACATCGGTGGTGGCCAGGACGGCAATGGCGGCTACATCGGCCTCCAGGACCACGGCGACGACGTCTGGTACCGTAACATCCGCATCAAACTCATGGACTAAAGCCCCGCCGACATGAAACGAATACTCTCTCTCACCCTGCTCGCCCTGCTGCTCAGCGGCAGCCTGGGCCTGCAGGCCAAAGGGCCCAAGAAGCAGATGGCCCTCCAACTCTATTCCATCCGTTCGGTCTTCAACGCAGGCAACTACCAGCAGAAGCAGGCCGAAGTGTTCAAGCAACTCCATGACATGGGCTACACTGCCGTCGAAGCCGCCAGCTACGGCGACGGCAAGTTCTACGGCGTCAGCCCCGAGCAGTACCGCAAGGACTTGGAAACGGCCGGACTCCAGTCTCTCTCCTCCCACACCATGCGCAACCTCAACAAAGACGAGCTGGCCGGCCACGACTTCACCGCAGCCATGCAGTGGTGGGACCAGGCCATCGCCGCACACAAGGCCGCCGGGATGAAATACCTCGTAAGTCCGGGCACTACTATGCCCAAGAACCTCACTGAGGCACAGACCATCAGCGACTACCTCAACGCCATCGGCGAACGTTGCCGCAAGGCCGGACTCATCTTCGGCTACCACACCCACTCCCATGAGTTCCAGAAAGTCGAAGGCACCCCGTGGATTGAGTTCATGCTCAACCACGTCAGCCCTGAAAACATGTTCTGGCAAATGGATGTCTACTGGTGCATGATGGCCCAGCAGAGTCCCGTCGTTTGGTTCAAGAAATTCCCCGGACGCTGCCGCATGCTCCACATCAAAGACCTCTATGAACTCGGACAAAGCGGCATGGTAGGCTTCGACGCCATCTTCCAGAACGCCGCGCTCTGCGGGCTCGAAGACTACGTCGTGGAACTCGAAGCCACCGACGGCACCATCACCATAATGGAAGGCGTGCGCCGCTCGGCCGAATACCTCAACAAGTCCAAGTTCGTCAAGAAAACCTACCGCAAATAACCCCCGCCGACACCCTGTCGGCCTTACCGGCGGTGCACCTCCCACCCGTGGAAGTGCGCCGCCGGTATATTAAAGTATTATAAAGGGTAACCACGCAACCGGTAATTCCCATTGTTTCCATTGCCAATAAAAAACACCGTTTTTTTCGACATTTCCGGGATACAGACCAGATTTCGGAGCTCAAAAGTGAGACTTCGGGCCGCCGAAACGGCGTCTCAAAATTTTGAGACGCCGTTTCGGTTTTGCCTTTTCCATCACCCTAAAAAATGCCGCTCTGGATATGTCTGAAGGAAACTGTATCGGCAAGAGTGCCATTGAAGACAAAAACGGCTTCAATGCCGTGGATATCCTGATTGTTCCCTATAAACCGAGCAATGCGGCGCGCGCCGACGTGAACGGCGACGGCACCGTGGACTCGGCCGACATCGTGGGCGTGATCAAAGAAATGAAATAAGAAATCATAAGGTAGTATAAGGTTTTATAGAACCCTCTCACTCCCTATTTGGCCCCTATATAACAGCAGCGGCGTCTCAGACAACTGAGGCGCCGCAACTGTTTGTAAACGAACGGCAGTGCAACTTTCCAGTGCACCTTTTGAACAAAAAGGCTTGCAAAGGGGGAGGCCGGTGTTGTAATTTTGCAAGTGCAAACGCGACACCGGTGGAACGAATGCATGAAAACAATTGTACTAACCTTTTAAAACATTACACAACCATGATTACCTACAAAGCAATCCTGAGAAAAAGCCCGAAGAACGGCCGCACGGCTTACTATGCCACCCAAGTGCGCCTGGGCGAAATCAACATCAACGATCTTGCTGACGACATGTCGGCCGAAAGCACCGTGACACGCCACGACATCCTGGCCGTGCTCTCAAGCCTGCAACAGCACGTCATCAAGAACCTGCAGCAAGGGCGCAGCGTGCGCCTGGGCGACCTGGGCTCGTTCCACGTGGACATAACAAGCCGTCCCAGCGAGACGGAAGACGAGGTGACGAGCGAGAACATCAAGGCCGTGCGCGTGCACTTCCGTAAAAGTGGCATCATGAAATCACAGTTCCAACTGACCAACTCAAAGATGCGCTTCGCCAACTTCAACACGATCCTGAACAACAAAGACGAGGACGACACCGAACCCGGGGCCTAAACGTATCACACTACGCAGCCCCGATGCACGCACGGTCACCGGAGCAGCACAAAATAACCACAACACTAGCCTGACAACAGCCGGAAACTATCAATCTTC
>JAEEGI010018938.1_pt1 | contig 13935 bp, 11 predicted proteins | sample 8958751 | NCBI WGS metagenome assembly JAEEGI01 (sample SAMN16246545, study PRJNA631951) | gut metagenome | biome: gut microbiome; feature: rumen; material: KS-attached | host: Bos | place: Iran: Karaj | collected 2018-10
GGAATATGTAGAGAACTTCACTCTTTTAGGTCTTGCAGGTATGATAAACTGGTATAGGTCATCGGGAGGTATTTCAAGCGGAGAGCTTGGAGGAGTAGCTTCCATTAACTATGATTATCAGACAGACTTTACAATTAAGTTCGTGCCATATACTTATGAAAGAATGTATATAAAGCAGTTTATCGGAACTAATTACCGGGCTTTTGAGAATAGATGGGAAATGGTCGAGTATGATAATAAAATCAATCTTGATTTCATTTATAATTCGGATGAAAAGCCGTCTGTTGATGAAAATAATACGACCTGGCAGCATAATAGAAAGCGCTTTTTGGATAGTACTGCCTTAGCGTATAAAATAATAGGTGACGATCAGATTTCACGTGGTTTAGCGGAAGATAAAATGACAGCAGCAAGAGCTGTTATGGAAGTTATTGATCCTGTTGCAACAAGCGTTTATCTGCCATATTACACGATGCAGGTGGATAAGATGGGTATGTCTGGAAACACCACAAGCTATACCTACTATCCAAAAGTAACTGATAATCAGGTGTATAATTATTTAGGGGAAGCAATACCTGATGAATTCGTTTATACTGATGATTTATATATTTCGAACTATGTTGATGTTGTGGACATCATCAGAGATACGGCAATGCACATGGGATTAGATAAAGATTCCGTAAATGAAATAGGTGTAGATGGAGTAGTTGCTAAAATAGCAGAATTCTTCCAAAATAATTATCCGTATACACTAAGGCCTGGTTCAACACCTTATGATGAAGACTTTGTAAGCTACTTCCTTACAACTAACAAAAAGGGATACTGTGTTCATTTTGCAACTGCAGGAACTCTCATACTTAGATATTTAGGCATTCCTGCCCGATATGTAGAGGGCTATGCGGTAGATGCAAATGAAATCATCGAAAATGCTGCAAATGAATCAGATCCGGTCGAGGATTACTATGTAGGCTACAATCCGCTTGGAAGCTCCGGTGTTATTTCGCTTGAAATACCTGATGCTGACGGACATGCATGGATAGAGGTATATGATGAAAAGGAGGGATGGTATCCAGTAGAGGTGACACCTTCTTCTGATGAGGAAGAGGATACCTCGCAGAATGCGCTATATTCCTTCCTTATGAATTTATTCCTTATGAACGGTCAGGGAGCGGTTGAAAATAATGCAAATAATACAGAGGAAAACAATACCGGAGAGGCATTAAAAGATTTTTCAAATAAGCTTATTAATGTTGTGGGTATCTTCCTTGTAGCAGTTTTAGTTATTGCCTTACTTATCCTATTAGGAATGTTCCTTGTAAAGTTTGTGAGATATTCTAGAGCAGATATCAATGATAAGCTCATCATTAAATATCATGATTTTATAAAGAAGAGAACCCGCAGAAGTAAGGAGCTCTCTGAAATGATAAATTATGAGGAGCAGCTAAATTACCTCTTTGACAACAAGGTAATAGAAGTATCTGAGGAAAATGCAAAGAAGGCAGGAAGAATTCTTGATAAAGCAGGTTTCTCGGATATGAAAATATCAGAAGAGGAATTTGAATTTGTAATAAATAATATAATTAAGGCTAGGCGCTTTAAAAGTAAAATATAGTGCTTATTCGGTACATAAGGTTGTATTAATGAAAAAATGTGAGAAGGAGATGAAATTATGGGTTTAAAAATTGGAATGCTCACCAGTGGCGGTGACTGTCAGGCTTTAAATGCAGCAATGAGAGGTGTTGCAAAGACACTTTACAAGCAGGAAAAAGATGTAAAGATCTATGGATTTTTAAATGGCTATAAGGGCTTAATTTATGGAAAATATGAGCTCATGAAGGAAAAGGATTTCAGCGGAATACTCACAGAGGGCGGAACTATTCTTGGAACCTCAAGAGAGCCTTTCAAGTACATTAATAATGTTGGTGAGGATGGCGTCAATAAGGTGCCGGCCATGATAGATACTTACAAAAAGCTTGATCTTGACTGTCTTGTTGTACTTGGAGGAAATGGCTCTCATAAGACAGCGGGACTCCTTAAGTCTAAGGGACTTAATGTAGTTACTCTTCCAAAGACGATTGATAATGATATAGCAGGAAGCGACCATACCTTCGGTTTCATGTCAGCAGTAGATATTGCTACAACGGCACTCGATCAGATTCATTCAACTGCAGCATCACATAGCAGAGTTTTTATTGTTGAGCTCATGGGTCATAAGACAGGCTGGCTTACTCTCTATGCTGGTATAGCAGGCGGCGCAGACATAATACTCCTTCCTGAAATTCCTTATGAAACAAAGGCGATTGTCAAGACAATTAAGGAAAGATCAAAGAAGGGCAAGAAATTTACAATTATAGCAATGGCAGAGGGTGCAATTTCAGAAGAGGATGCTAAGCTCAGTAAGAAGGAAAGAAGAGAGGTATATGCAAATTATCCGTCAGTTTCCTATAAGCTTAGTGCAGAACTTACTGAGGCAACAGGTCAGGAGGTAAGAGTTACAATTCCTGGTCATGTTCAAAGAGGTGGATCTCCAGATCCATTTGACAGAGTATTAGCTACTCGTCTTGGAATTGCTGCAGCAGAGCTCATTATTAATAAGGAATATGGTTATATGGTATGCGAAGAGAATAATCAGATTTCAAAAATTGCAATTGAAGAGGTTGCAGGAAAGACAAGACTTATAGAAACAGATGATCCTATGCTCGAACAGGCTGAGAAAATGGGAATCTGTCTCGGAAGATAATTGTCTGAGTCCTTTTTAATTCATAAAGACAGATAGTACTGCGGGATAAGGCGAAGGGCTTTGTCCCGCTTTTTTATTTAAATAGCCATATAGAAAATGGTAAAAGATATAGGCCAAAGATATAGGCCAAAGATATAGGCTAAAGACAAAAGTAAAAGATAAAGGTAAAAGATAAAGGTTAAAGACAAATACCAAAGATAAGGGTAAAGGATTAAAGAAATAGGATAAGGTAATATACAGAGGTGAAAATGATAATAAAAAATGCCAGAGTCCTTACTATAGGCCGAGGTTTTGATGTAAGAGACATATTTATAGAGGGGAATAGGATAGTAGATAAAAGTGAAAAGCCAGGGGAAGAAATAGATGCAAAGGGACTTTATGCAGTACCTGGGCTTATAGACATACATTTTCATGGGGCGGCGGGCAATGATATTTGTGATGCCTCCTATGATGCGTTAAAAAGCATAACAAAGTATGAGCTTAATAGGGGAGTAATGACTTTATGCCCTGCAACCATGACATATTCAGAAGAAATACTTACAGATGTAGTGGAAAATATAAAGGATTTTGTCTTAAAGGAAAAGGATAATTATTCATTAGGCGAAATTGTAGGAATAAATATGGAGGGGCCGTTTATAAGTAGGAAAAAGATGGGGGCTCAGAATCCAAAGTATCAGAGAAATCCAGATATAGGAATGTTTGAGAGACTTTTAGAAAAAAGCGGCGGTCTAATAAAGCTTGTGGATATTGCACCTGAAAATGAAGGGGCGATGGAATTCATTGAGAGCTGTCATGAAAAGGTGTGCATTTCGCTTGCGCATATGACGGCAGATTATGATACAGCCATAAAGGCCTTTGAAGCAGGGGCAAAACATATGACTCATCTATATAATGCCATGCCGGGAATTAATCATAGAGAGCCAGGACCTATAATTGCAGCCTTAGAAAAAGATGCGCAGGTGGAGCTCATTGCCGATGGAGTGCATGTTCATCCTGCAATGGTACGTTTTACCTTTAACACCTTTAAGGAGGATAAAATAATTCTGATTTCAGATAGTATGGAAGCGACAGGCTTAGCTGACGGAGTTTATCAGCTAGGAGGACAGAGCGTTACCAAAAGAGGGGCAAGAGCAGCTCTTACAGAGGATGAAAATACAATTGCGGGCTCTGTAACAGATCTTTATGGCTGTTTTAAGAAGGCGGTATTAGACATGAAGGTGCCGCTCGAAAAAGCTGTAAGGGCAGTTACGGAAAATCCAGCTGCGGCAATAGGAATAGATAAGGATTATGGAAGTCTTGAGGCAGGGCATTATGCAAATATCCTTTTACTAGATGATGAGCTAAATATTGTTAAGAGGATATACAAGGGAAAAATGGTGTGATTTCTTGTTTTTTCAGGGCAGATATAGTATAATTTAATTATAGTAAGATGCTCGTTAATTAGTGCAAGATAAAATATGTTGATGAGTAATAAAGCAAGAAAAACTGAGGTATATTTTTAATGGCAGATTTAAAAAATAATGTCAAATCTGAAAAGAAGGAACAGGAAAAGGAAAAAAAGCAGGAAAAAAAGGTAGAAAAGCTTGAAAGAAAGCTCTTGAAGGAAAGACTGAAATTAAAGCAGAAGGAAAGAGAGAAGGAAAACCGCAAAAAAGCAAACGGAAGGCTTGATTGGGATAAGCTTGATAATACAGCAAATCTTTTTCCTGTAATAGCTGATGAGACAATGACAAATGTTTATAGAATAGCAGTCAATCTTACAGAAGAAATAATTCCTGAAAAGCTTGAAATGGCGATAGAAAAAGTGCTTGAGCAGATTCCTCTTTTCAGAATGAGATTAAGACAGGGAGCCTTTTGGTACTATTTTGAGGAAAACCTTAGGCCTTTTCCAGGTATAAGGGAGGAATATAAGGTACCGGGTTCATATATTGATAAGCATAATAATAATCAGTATATGTTCAGAGTTACATTCTACAAATGTAGAATTAACCTTGAGGTGTTCCATGCCCTTACAGATGGCTTTGGAGGAACGATATTCCTTCAGGAAATAATATATCAATATTTAAGATATGTTCATCCGCAGATTAAGGAAGAAACAGCTGGAAGTGAGTATCCTGAAATAGATAAGATCAGTACAGGTATCCATATGGATAGAGAGGATAGCTATGTAAAGAATTTTAAAAAGCCTGCTAAAAGAAAGGGAAGCTATCAATCAGGAAAGGGACTTGTATTAAAGGGTGAAAAGCTTGCACCTGGAAATCTTGGCATTATGCATGGATTTCTTAGTGTAGCTGAATTAAAGAAGGTAGCTAAGGAAAAGGGAATTACTATAAATGAGCTTTTGGTAGGATGCTTTGTTTATGCAATTTATAAGGGATATTTAAATGGAAGGGCATCAAAGCTTCCGATAAGGTGCTGCGTACCTGTAAATTTAAGACCTTATTTTGACTCAACAACAATGAAGAATTTCTTTGCAATGGTAAGTGCTGAGTTCAAGCCGGAGGAAAGAGAAAATGAATATAGCTTTGACGAGGTAATGGGCATAGTTCATGAGAGCCTTCAAAAGCAGATTACCAAGGAGCATCTTGAGGAAATTCTATCTTATAATGTTTCTAATCAAATGAAAAAAATACTGAGAATCGTTCCGCTTCCAATAAAAAAGCTGGCTATAGGATATGTATATGGAATTTCAGCTAATGCGACGACTTCTACAGTAACAAATATTGGAAACATAAAGATGAGGGAGCCATATAGAAAGTATATTGATAAATTCTATGTAATTCTTTCGGTATCTAAGGGGCAGAACATGAAGGGAACCATAGTATCATACGGCGATACGCTGACCTTTACAATTAGTTCGATACTAACGGATACCTCGGTGCAGAAGTATTTTTTCAGGACCTTAAAACAGCTAGGTGTTGATGCAGCGGTAGAAACGAATGGTTTTGGGGCAGAAGAATAAAGCGCATTAACTGAATGAAGAGATAAAATTAAGAAGGAATTATATAAATGAAAAGATGTGAAAGCTGTAATATGTACATATATGATGATACAGAGCTATGTCCAATGTGCAATTCGGTTTTAAGCGATGTATCTGATAAGGATAAGCAAGAAGTAATAAAGAAATATGGACGTCCGGCGCCTTATCCGGACATAAAAGAAAGAAGCAGAAAGCTGGCCTTTGCAATGAAGCTGATTTTATTTATCTTCATATTGGCAGGAACAGCGATGATAATAGTAAATGCTGCAGTGACGCCGCAGATGTGGTGGTCATTAATTGCGGTGAGCGGTCTTGTTTATATTTATTTAGGAATGAGATACTGGATAAGACATGATTCTGGAATATCCTCTAAACTCGGAAAGCAGATCCTGATTACTATTCCGCTTCTAATAATAATAGACTATTATACGGGATTTCATAAATGGTCACTTACCTGGGCAGTTCCGGGAATCATAATACTTGGAAATGTAATAGTAATGTTTTTGATGCTGTTTTACAGAGACAGGTGGTATGCTTATTTAATGCTTTTGCTTATGCTTTTAGTGTGCTGCGTAGTAGTATCAGCATTAATGATATTTAATCTTGTGACCAACAACACTTTGATTTATGTAGCGGATGGAATTACCTGCACATATCTTCTTGCAGTAATAATATTCTTTGGAAGAACCTTCAGACGTGAGATGAAGAGGAGATTTAGAGTATGACAAAAAGAAATTCTACTATTGTAGAAAAGATAAATGCCATGCTTGAGGATGAGTCAGCGGATATTGAAAAGGTGAGTGCTAGGGGAAAGCTAGCGTATAAGGTTGTCAAAATTACAAGTCACCTTCCTGAAATAGGGCCAGCTAATCAAAATGGAGAGCTGAGAAAGATCAAGACAGAGCATGAGAAAAAATGGGTATGTCCGCAGGGTTATAAGCTAAGAAAGCATCGTATGAAAAACTTTACGATGGATGTGCTTGAAAAGCTAGGTGACGTGGAAGTCTTCAGCGAAGAAGCGGGGGCAGCTCAATCAGCAGCAGAAGATGAGGGATTAGGCTATATACTTCAGCTTCATGGAGGCGGCTATTACGGAACTTTTAATAATACCTACCGTGATATGGCGGTCTGCTATAGCATAGTAAGCGGAGGAATGGTGGTAATATCACCTGATTACCGCGTAGCTCCAGTAAATCCATATCCTGCAGCACTTGAAGATGCATTTGAAGCATATAAGTGGATAATGAAAAAAATAGATGAGAGAGAAAAGGAAAGCGGAAAAAGGTTAAAACTGATAGTAGCAGGAGATTCTGCAGGAGGCGGCCTTTCACTTGCCCTTACCTTATATCTTAAGGAAAATAATCTAAGACTTCCTGATGGAATTATTACAATGTCTGCATGGACTGACCTTACAAAGAGCGGCGCTTCTTATGATGATAATTATAAAACAGATCCCTTATTTGGTGGATCAAGAGAAACGCTGGTATATAAGGAAGGGTATTATGCAGGCTCAGATCCAAAGGATCCGCATATTTCGCCTTGCTTTGCAGATTATACGGGCTTTCCTAAAATGCTTATGCAGGTGGGAGAGCATGAAATGCTGCTAAGTGATTCTCAGAGAGTGTATGTGAAGGCTATAGAAGCAGGAGCTACCTGCAGACTTCACATATATCCGGGGATGTTTCATGAATTTCAGATGGGAATAGGGTTATATCCGGAAGCGGGTATGGCCTGGAGAGAAATAAGAGAATGGATCGGTAAATTAGAGTGAACTACCCACCGCCTAAAGGCAGTGGGCCTTACGTTAAACGGTTCACCAGACTGCTTAACCGGAAAGGAGGAGATATGATTGAATTTTGGGACAAGTTCAGTAATATGATGAAGAGCTGGAGCGATATATCAATAATTGCACGTCTCATCGGAGCGATGTTTGTTGGTATCATAATTGGTCTTAACAGAGAAATGAAAAACCGCGGAGCAGGTGTTAAAACTCACGTACTAGTATGTGTAGGAGCCGCTCTTACAATGATGACGGGAGAGTACATAATGCATCAATTTCCAGATGCAAAGGTAGATCTTGCAAGAATTGGCGCTCAGGTAGTAAGCGGTGTCGGCTTTTTAGGTGTAGGAACAATCATTGTTACAGGAAGAAATCATGTTAAGGGACTTACAACTGCAGCGGGTCTATGGGCCTGTGCCTGTGCGGGGCTTGCAATCGGAATAGGTTTCTTTGAGGGAACTACAGTTGCTCTTATGATTATAATGTTTACTCTTTATATCTTAGATTTATTAGATAGAGAGGTTCATAGAAAATCGATTTATCATGATTATTACATAGAATTTGAAGATAATCAGAGTGTAACGGATTTTTTAGCATTCATGAGAGATAGTAAAATACATTTTACAAATTTCAATCTTTCAAGAGGAGCTAATAAGACAGATGGTCCGGTAATCACTTTCACGGTGCAGCTTCCGGTAGGAGAGCTAAGTAAGCTCTTCTTTGAAAAACTTGATTCGGATGAAAAGATAAAATTTGCGCATAAGCTATAGTAAAAAGATAAGCTATAATTAAAAGGCTTCCATAAGGCAAGATCTGAGGGCCATATGGAAGCCTTTATTTTTTTATAATTTACCTGTTTTGAATTACTTATTTTGATTTTTGAACCTTTTTAGTGGCCTCTTGGAACTACAGTGCCAAGGAGCTCCTTTTCATAGGTGCAATCAGCAATTAATAGCTTTACAAAGGTAAAAATCAGTACCGGAAGGGTACACCAGATTGTATGTAAACCAAGATAAGTGCATAAAAGGGAAGAGGCTATTCCTCCCAATAAAAATAATACTATCATTATTCCATGCATCTTCCACTTTCTTGTGGATTCAGGGTCTTTATCTCTTAGGGACTTTACAAAGCAGCTTCCGGTCTGTCTGATATGGTTTGTCACAAAGACTGTAGACATAGGGATGCCCTCATTTTGTCTGTAGGTGTTAAAACGCATCGAACAAAGAAAATTAAGGGAAACATGGCATATTTGATCAGGTGCGCTTTCAGGAAGGGCACCGAGAATTATTACGATAATAATTTCTATTCCGACAAGCACAGTATCCCAGCGAAGGTGATGAAAAATTTTAACCTTTTCGAAGATTTCAGATACTATTGTTCCTAGAAAATAGGAGGATATAGGAAGAATAAGGTATAGGGCCCGGTTCCAGTCACCAGTACCTATGGCCATTGAAAAAAGAACAACATTAGCAGTCTGTGCATTACAGAAAATGCCGCCTCTTACGGAGTAGGTATAGGCACCGTAAAAACCTCCGATGAAAATTAAAATCCAGAAAAACCAGCGTTTTTCACATTCGAGGAATCGTACTTTACCCAGTTCATTATTCATGGTATTTATCCTCCTTCTTTTTAAGCAATTATTATAGCATATAAAATATAATCTGCAAGTAAAAATTCTACTATGAAAAATTTAAAATATATGGTAAAATTACTAATAGGGAGATTTTTTTATATTTTTATGATTATTATTTTTGAAAGTTTCTGATATTTTTTCAGGAGGAATAGAAAATGAGAGAGGAAATAGGTATTAGTATATCTGGGGATTTTAGGGAAGCATCGGCCTCTATTCATGAAGCAGACGCGCTTGTAATGATTACAAGTGCAGAAAATTTTGAAAAACATACAAGAGAGCTCGCAGAAGCGTTTCCGAACGTGCCTAGTATTGGCGGAATTGGAATGAGCTATGGCGGAAATACCATAAATGAAAAGGGAATTACGTTAATTGCGCTTTTTGGAGCAGATGCAAAGGCAGATGTAATAGAGGAATTATCGACAATGCCTATAAAATATATAGAAAGATTAGAGGATGCGATAAGAGCTGTAGATGCTAGGGCAGGAAACTCAGTCTGCTTTGATTTTACGACGGGACAGGATGGAAAGCTTGTAACTACGCTTAATACGATTCTTTCTGGACGCAAAATTCCTCTTATCGGTGGAACAGTTGATGGCAAATATGTGTCTGTAAATGGTAAAGTCTATTCAGATTCCTGTGCGGTTCTTCTTCTTAAGAACAGAACAGGAAAGATATTTGCGTATAAGGAAAATATATACAGACCTACAGGAAAAAGATTCATGGCGACAAAGACCGATCCTTCGAAGAATCTTTTAATAGAAGTCGATGGACAGCCAGCAGCTACCTTTTATCAGAAACAGCTAGGAATTAATGCGAGTCAAGTTGCAGATCAGACCTTTAAAAATCCGTTTGGAAGAATTTATGGTAATGAGACCTATCTTATATCTGTAAAGGAAATTGTAGGAACCGCTCTTTCCTGCTTTAAACAGACGAATAATCTAGATATCCTTACAATAATGGAAATTGAGGACTATAAGAAGACTGTTGAGGAGACCATAACAAAAATTCGTAAGGAGCTTGGCAATGTAAATGGAATTCTTTCAGTAAACTGTCTGTTCAGATATTTACTCTTTAAGCAGGATGGTTATCTTAATGAGTATTTTAAAAAGATGGGCAATGCTGCAGAACATGCAGGAATGATAGGAGTAGGAGAACATTATTGTAAGCAGCATGTCAATCAGACCATGTGCTGTATAGCTTTTAATTAGGAGGTGCATATGGGTTTTTTCAAAAGAAAAGCAATAATTCAGGAAGTGCAGCCTGAAGAGAATAGCGGCAAAAAAAGCGATAATAGTCATGCACTCCTTGTAGCAGCAGAATATTTAAAGAAAAATAATGATGAACTTTCTGCGGAAAATTTTAAGACCTTTAGGGGAATTGAAGAAATTTCAGGTATAATACATGAATTTTCGAAGGAAAATGATGACCTGATAAATCAGTGTAATAATATGAAGGATACCTTTGATGGAATTGTAAAGGCGACAGACCAGTTCACAAAGGTTAAAAATGACGTCAATGAATCTGTTGATACTGCGCAAAAGCAGGTGACTGAGTTAAAAAAGAGTACCAATACTGTTACTGAACGTTTTGAACAGATGAATATAACCTTTCAGGAGCTACTTACTACGGTAGATAAAATAAGGAGCTCAACTAACGGTATTAAATCCATTGCTAATCAGACTAATCTGTTAGCACTTAACGCTTCCATAGAGGCGGCAAGAGCAGGAGAGCAGGGCAAGGGCTTTGCAGTGGTAGCAGAGGAGGTAAAAAAGCTTGCTGATGCGATAAAGGTACTTATAAGTGATGTAAATGTAAGTATAGATGCAGTGGAAAATTCTGCGAGGAATCTAAGCAACACCATTGATGATTCAAAATCTGCGCTTAATGCGAGCATAAGCAACGTAGAGCATACGAATGAAATATTTGGTAACATAAGTGAAAATGTTGAAGATATAGAGCGAGTTAATAAGGATATTACAAAGGCAGTAGATAGAAGTAAAAAGAGTGTCGACGAAATAACAGATTATGTTAATGAGAGTGCGGCCGGCTTTAAGAAGGCTGGAGATATGATCGACGAGATAAAGAATTCTGATACGCAAAAGGGAACCTTATTCGAAGATTTTAATAACGTTATATCTCAGTTGCCACACCTGGTTAAAGATAACTAAGGATACAAGGAGGAGGTGTTTATATGGTTACCTTCCTTACAAGTAGTTTTGTAGAGTATCAGGGTTCAAATGAGAATCATAAAATTGAAATTTCAAAAGATAATGGCTTTGTTGATAATCTTGGGAAATACTGGAAAGAAGAGTCACACTTTTTAGTGTTTGCAAGTGATCCTGATGCACTAGATGTAATAGATAAGGTAAAAAAGCAGATGTATGACGGCTTTAATTCGGCAGGACTTTCTATATCTGAAATAGAGAGCTTTGATCATAGCTGCACGAAGAGTCTTGCTGAAATGGTCGAATGGGCTGATGTAATTTATCTTGCAGGTGGGCACTGTCCAACTCAGAATAAATTTATGAAGGAAGTAAAATTAAAGGAGAATCTGGAGGCTTTTGACGGAATTATCATAGGCCTTAGCGCAGGTTCTGTTAATGCTGCCGAAAATGTTTATTTGATCCCTGAAATGACAGGAGAAGCAGAGGATCCTGATTTTGTTCGCTTTGCAGATGGCCTTGGACTTACAGATATCAGGATGATACCACATAGTGAATATATGGAAACTGTTGTACTTGACGGCATGCAGATGATAAAGGATATCATTTTACCGGATAGCTATGGCAGGAAGTTCTATTTAATAACAGATGGAAGCTATTTTTTAATAGAAAATGGCAAGACATATTTTTATGGAACGGGAAAAGTAATTGAAAATGGTAAAATGACAAAAATCTGTACGGGAGAGTTAGTCAATAAGGATAATGTACCGATTAAATCCTCATTATGGAATTCTCTCATGAAGGTCGAATATGACATGACGGCTATAGTTGAAAAGGAAAGCGGAATATGTCATTTTTCCTTTGTAGGAAGAAGATTTACGAAGGTAGGAATCGTTCCTGAAAGAATCACGTATTTTGATGAATGCATGAAGGAAATGACCCAAAAACTGGTGGTAGCAGAAGAAAAGCAGGCTGTTGCTGAAATGTTCAAGCTAGCGGATGTCATAAAAGAGGTAGAGGAAAATGGTACATTTGCAAGAATTGTCCATTTTGATCTTTTAGAGGGAAGAAGGGCAGAGGCCTTTAGAGGAATTAAGCTTGAAGGAGATGATAGTAAGTTTGTCCTTTATATCTATGATGCGACCATAACGCTAGATCATGACTGGATGACAGATGATTTCGCAAGAACAGGATTCATAAATCAGGGTCAAAAGTTTTTAGAGGCTTTATCTAGCAAGGATTTAGGGAAATATGCAGTCGTTTATACAAATATAAAAGGCTTTAAGGCAATTAATGATCTGTTCGGTGAAAAGAACGGCGATAAGGTAATATTTGCAGTAAGAGATGTTTTAAAGGAAAAATTTAAGCCCTATATCTTTAGCCGTTTTGAAAGTGATCATTTTGTAATGATAGTCGATAGGGAAGTACTTGTTCAGGAAAGTTTAGATGAAATTGCGGTGCAGGTCTATAAAGATGGCTATAAACAGTATTCTTATGGAATAAGATGCGGAATATATGTCATAAATAGGCTCGATGTTTCAATTGTACATATGGTTGATAGGGCAAAGCTTGCAGAAAAGAACATAAAGGACAGCGGAATTTCAAACTATGCCTACTACGATGATGAAATGAGAGAGGAGTACTTAAGTAAGAGGGTACTTCTATCTGAGCTGAAAGAGGCTATCAGAAATAAAGAATTTAAGGTGTATTACCAGCCGGTTGTTGAAACTCAGACACTGAAAATCGTTGGAGCTGAAGCCCTGCTACGCTGGCAGCACCATTCAAGGGGAATGATTTCGCCAGGTAAATTTATTCCTATTTTTGAAGATGGCGGTCAGATTTCCAGAGTTGATAATTTTGTCGTAAATGAAGTATTTAATTTTCTTGAAAGTAGAAGACTTAAGGGAAAAATAGTTGTTCCATGTGCGGTAAATCTTTCAAGAATGGACTTCTTTGATGGTCTGCTTATGAAGAACATCCTTGATAAGGCTAGTATCTGCAATGCAGAGCGTCCTCTTTTAAAGGTAGAGGTTACTGAATCGTCATATGAGTCACTTGAGACAAATGCTAAGGACTGTCTTTATGCACTAAAGACTCTTGGAGTGCAGATACTGCTTGACGATTTTGGTAAGGGAATGTCCTCTTTATCAACGCTTGAGAGCTTTGGCTTTGATATAGTAAAGCTGGATATGGGCTTTATTAAAAAAATAGGAGAGAATAAAAAGGCTGAGGCAATAATAAAGTCGACTATAGGATTAGCGCATGCAATAGATGCAATAGTTGTGGCTGAAGGTGTTGAGAAAAAGGAGCAGTATGAGTTCTTAAAGAGTGTTTCCTGTGATCTGATACAGGGCTATTATTTCTATAAACCTATGCCTGAGGAAGAATTTGTGAAGCTGATTGAAGAGCAGGAAAAATGATATTTATATCGTTGATAATAAAACCGCTTGTTAAAGCTGATGACTTCTGCGAATATCGCAGGGGTGTCAGCTTTTTTTACGCCCTGCAAATAAAAATGAGTATATGGCTTTAAATTTTGAAGAAAAATAGGTGCACACAGATAAATGTAAATAAATGGGAAACGGCATTAAAAAATTTGTAAAAATCTACATAATTGGAAGTGTACTTTTTCATCTTATG
>JAEEGI010018944.1_pt1 | contig 13930 bp, 5 predicted proteins | sample 8958751 | NCBI WGS metagenome assembly JAEEGI01 (sample SAMN16246545, study PRJNA631951) | gut metagenome | biome: gut microbiome; feature: rumen; material: KS-attached | host: Bos | place: Iran: Karaj | collected 2018-10
TGATGAGATCGGAGCTGTAGGACATCGTATCGTACACGGCGGTGAGAAGTTCACAAAGTCCGTTGTTATCAACGATGAAGTTATCAAGGCAATCGAAGAGGTTTCAGATCTTGCACCTCTCCACAATCCTGCTAACCTGATCGGTATCAGAGCATGCGAGAAGGTTATGCCCGGCGTTCCTATGGTTGCTGTATTTGACACAGCTTTCCATCAGACAATGCCTCAGGAGGCTTATCTTTATGGCCTTCCATATTCATACTATGAGAAGTACGGAATCAGAAGATACGGCTTCCACGGAACAAGCCATTCTTATGTAAGCAAGAGAGCAGCACAGCTTCTTGGAAAAGACATTAAGGACCTTAAGCTCATTGTTTGCCACCTTGGAAACGGCGCTTCAGTTTCAGCTGTTAAGGGCGGTGAGTGCATAGATACTTCAATGGGTCTTACACCACTTGAGGGTCTTATCATGGGAACAAGAACAGGTGACATCGATCCTTCAGTTGTTGAGTTTATCATGAAGAAAGAGAATTCAACAGTAGCTGATGTTACTAACCTTCTCAACAAGAAGTCAGGTGTATTCGGACTTTCAAACGACCTCTCTTCAGATTTCAGAGATCTTGAGGATGCTTACCTTAAGGGCGATGAGGGTGCTAAGAGAGCTGTTGATGCTTTTGCATACAGAGTTGTTAAGTATATCGGATCATACACAGCTGCTATGGGCGGCGTTGATGCCATCTGCTTCACAGCAGGTGTTGGTGAGAACAGCGGATTCACAAGAGGAATCATCTGCGAGAGACTTACATTCCTTGGTGCTACAGTAGACAAGGAGGCCAACAAGGTTCGCGGTGAGGAGAAGACAATCTCCGGTGCAGATTCCAAGGTAATCCTCATAGTTGTTCCAACCAATGAGGAGCTTGCAATTGCAAGAGATACATACGAGCTCTGCAAATAATTTGAGATGATTTAATGTAAATGGAAAGGGTGTCCACTTTAGAGAGTGGGCACCCTTATTTTTTAAGTGAACATCGTCTATCTTGTTCGTCTGTCTTTTCCGGAAGTTCTGTAATATTCGGCCTTGTCTTTGTACATGAATTCATCGGCTATTTGTTCAAGCTCTGAAAGCGAGGCGATAGGGTAATCTTTGTGAGCAGCATATCCCATGGATATAGAGAGTGCTTCAACCTGATTTCCATGCCACTTACCGATATTGCTTCTTATGTTTTCCAGAACTCTCTTTGGATTATCTGAGTTTATGGCTGCAAGGAACTCATCTCCGCCAATTCTGTACACTTTTCCTACTGAACAAACAGCCCAGAAGATGCATTCTGCTGCACCTTTGATAAGCTCATCCCCGGCAGTGTGTCCCTTTGTGTCATTGACTTCTTTGAGTCCGTTGACATCAATTGAGATGATGACAAGATCATCCTCCATGCTCTGGGTTTCATATTTCTTCAGGTCATTATCAAAGCTTCGCCTGTTGTATAGACCGGTGAGCTCATCAGTAGTGGAAATTCGAATAAGATCCTGTTCCCTCTTTTTAGTATCCTCAATAGTCTGTGTGGTGTAGATGATTCTGGTGGGAGGAACTGATATATCATCTTCAAGGGAAATGTACTGGGCTCTGAACCATCCGGTGTCAATGTGTATGAACTCAGCTGACACGCTCTTTTCCCCGGTAAGTCTCTCCCTTAAGGTGGTAATATCGGTAAATTCTGTGAAGGCATCATACTGTTCGGGAATGACCTTTTTCCTGATCATATGGTTCATTCTGGAGTGGGCATGTCCTTCAACGGAATACTCAGTGGAATCAAGGTCGCTTAAGGATTTCTCAGTCATTTTGTCAAAGTCAATAAGGTTAACAGTGTCGTAGATTTTCGCCATTGACACCTGAATCTTAAGCTGATTTTCAAGCTCCTGTTTGTTGTCCCTGATGGTGGTGTTTTCATGGAGAATATGAGTTAAAAACATTGTGATGTAGCGACATATTATGTACCCTGCCAGAGCCATTATGAGGGTCTCTATGGTGTATCCACCAAACACATTAAAGAAATATTCCTTAGTAGTTGCGTAGTCACTGCGAACGGCACTGTAGTAGGGTGACATAAGATAAACGGATAAAGACATCAGAAGATAGTTGATCACTACACAGCACAGATAGAACTTTGTACTGCAGAACAGGATACTGAGCATTGGAACAAAGAACCATGTTATCTGTATATATATCTTGGAATGATTCATCTGAACCAGAAGGAGATTTAATGCAAGGAAGATGAAATGGCTTGTATAGGGGGATTCGGGCCACTTTTTAAGAAGCAGAGTATGTATGATGGCAAGAAATAAAGTGGCAGCAGAAATAATCAGGCACGCTCCATAGCTTGTATTGGGAAAAGAGCCAAGGGCAATTCCAAGCGCTATTGAAGGGCCGATAATAATGCAGACCCAAAGAACCTTGTTCAGGGTCCTGTTTATAGATATTCTGTGTTCTGCTAAAAAATTGTTGTAGGAGGTCTGGTCGTTCATGTGAAATTCCCTGTCTGTAATAAATTGACCGTGCTTCTTACATAATTATCCGATATTTTGTGGGAGTGTTCAAATAAAAATACAATAAATTTCCGCTTTTGTAATGTTTATGTTTTTATTTTTTTTTTACATTAGAAAAAACGCAATATGGTAAAATTATTTGATGGGAGATAATTTATGAGCACAATTCAGTATAAGTACGAAAATCGGTTTATAAAACACAGTAGTGTAAGATATATTTTTCCGCCTATGATAGGAATGGTGTTTGCACAGATTGCACCAGTTGTAGACGGAATCTGTGTTTCCAATTCCATGGGTGAAGTTGCCCTTTCCGCTATTGGAACAGCTGCGCCAATTAGCTACGTTTTCAATATTATTGCTGCTCTGGGCGGAATCGGATCCGGAGTTTTAATCTCTAGATGCTCGGGAAGTGGGGAAAAGACAAAAGCGGCTAGGATTTTTACGCGTGCTTTAGTCATGCTTGTAGTTGCGTCCATTGTTTTAAGCGCCGTATGCATTATTTTTATTGACCCACTGCTAAAACTATTGTCTGCTACGCCTGAAAACTATGGATATGCTAAAGAATATCTGATGGTTATGCTGATTGGTGCGGTCTTTCCCGTTTTAAACTTTGCAGGAGACTATATTCTTGCCAATGACAATAACCAGAATCTGGCTATGGCCGGGGATATAACAGGTGCCGTAGTGAACATTATTATTGACTTCGTCGGGGCAGTTGTACTTCATTTGGGAATTTGGGTTGTTGCATTTGGAACAGTTTTTGGTTCTGTCTGCTGCGTCCTGGTATATCTTTTGCATTTCAAAAAGCCTGACAGGCTATGCAGAATTGTTCCGCTTAATCGCGTTCAGGGTGATCCAACTGATCTGGACATTTTTAAACCGGGGTGCGCGGAAGGTGTAATGTATTGCATGTTTGCGGTGCAGCTTGCAATCCAGAATTATGTTCTTCGTGAAAGTGCCGGAACAATGGGTATAAGTAATTCTGCAGTAGTTGAAAACCTTCAGCTTATTATCGCCATCTTTATTGCAGGAGTAACCGATGCAACCTTTCCTATGGCGGCTGCCTATGGTGGAGAGCAAAATAAAAGTGGTATGCTCATGGTCAAACGAATGTTGACAAAGATTGGGTTTGTTATGCTTTTGCCACTTGTTATTATTCTGTGTATCTTTCCACAATTAGTTATCATGCCCTATGGTATTGATGATCCTGTTATGCTGTATTCACTTCCCATTGCAATTCGTATTATCAGTGTGGGTTCACTTATATCATTTATTGACACCCTTTTGATTGATTACCTCTCTGCGATAGAGGAGGAACTAAAAGCTACTGTGGCGCTTATTATACAGTCTGCAGTACAGATTACCTTTACCTTACTTTTAAATGACCGTTTGGGTATGGACTCTCCCTGGTATGGTGCACTAATTGGTGGCATTGCAGCTCTTATTTATCTGTGCTTTTTCTGCAATCATTTACCGGAAGGAATGTATCATGTCCATCAGAAAAACCTGCTTCTTCTTACAGGCGGAAAGTTAGATGGGAACCTGGCCTTGGAGTTTAAAAAGATGGCAGGAGAGATCCTTTCAGAAAAAGAACTGGGACTTGTAGAGGAAAAGTTGTTTAAACCGCTTTTGGCCTCTATTCCCGAAGGTGCTGCGCCCAATTGCTGTTTTACAATTTTGGAACTGGAAGATAACCTGCGTTCAGCAGTTTTACGATACGAATCAAAAATAGATTTAATTGGTGCCAACGAAGATATTCCTGAAACAGATGAGGATGATGATGAGTTTGCACAGGATGTGTGCATCAGATCGCTGTTTCTGGGAGCAAGGCGGCTGATGATTGTTTTTAGCGGAGATGATAAAAAGGAGAACTAAGCTATGGCAGAACTTAAACTTGAAGAGAGAATACTGAATCTATATGATACTTCGATTTCTTATGAATATAAACCCGGATATCGTCATTTGCAGGACTCTGCTAAGGAGTATCCCGACAGAATAGCACTTGTTGCAATCGACAGAACATTAACTTACAAAGAGCTTAATGAAGAAGCTAATGCTCTGGGACATGTGCTAAGGGATAATGGTGCTGATATCGAATCAAGGATTGCTGTTCTTGCCGACAGGAACAGTTACGGCTATGTGATGAGAGAAGGGGCGCTTAAAAGTGGCGGCGCCTTTATGCCTATAGATCCGGATTATCCAACAGAGAGAATAATGTATATTCTCGATGACTCAAAGTGCAGACTTCTTGTCACAACAAAAGAGATTATGGACAGGCGTAAAGACCTGATGACTACCCTTAAAGAAGCAAAGATCACAGTGATAGATGTAACAAAAACCGTAAATGAGGGGAGCAGGGATGATCTGAACATTGATGTTCCGGGAAACAGCCTTGCTTATATCATCTATACTTCAGGCTCTACAGGAAAGCCTAAGGGTGTGATGATTGAAAACAGAAATCTCGCAAATTTTGCGGACGATAACATCAAAAACAAGGAAGCAAGGGTTTTTACAAAGTATGGAAGCGTAACTCTTGCCATGGCGGCGTTTACATTTGATGTATCTGTTCTTGAAGAGTTCGTTCCTTTGGGGCACGGACAGACGGTAGTACTGGCCACAATGGACCAGATTATGGATGCCCAGCAGATGAGAGAACTCATTCTTAAGAACAATGTAGAAGCAATGACCTGCACGCCGACCTATATACTTAATCTTACTGAGATTGAGTCTTTTGCACCTGCTATCAAAAATCTTAAGTGCATAGACATAGGTTCAGAGGCTTTTCCACCTGTGCTGTATGACAAGCTGATCGCAATTAATCCTGAGCTTTGTATATATAACACATATGGACCCACTGAGTGTTGTGTAACAGCTACATATAAGGAGCTTCACAGCTCTGAGGATATCACTATCGGATACCCACTATCAAACGTGAAGGTAGCAACTGTTGACACAGAGGGCAATCTCCAGGAACCGGGAACTCTTGGCGAGCTGGTCATCATGGGCGACGGCGTTGGAAGAGGGTATGTTGGCAGAGATGACCTTAACAAAAGAAATTTCATCACACTTCTGGGGCTGCCGGCCTACAGGACCGGTGATCTTGTGCTCATTAGAGAAGACGGCGAAATTGAATTCCATGGAAGGATTGACAATCAGGTCAAGCTCAGGGGCCTTAGGGTAGAGCTTGGAGAGATTGAGAGCGTTCTTTCAAGCTATCCCGGAGTAAGAAGCTGCGTAGTCATAGTGGCACATGGCGAGACAGATTACCTGGCAGCTTACTTTACTGCGGATGAGAAGATAGATATAAAGAGCCTTAAGTCCCACCTTAAGTCCTACCTAACCGCCTACATGGTACCACAGGCTTTTATGCAGCTTGATGAGATGCCAATGAATCTTTCTGGAAAGATTGATAAAAAGGCGCTACCAGAAGCTGTAATGATGGAGGAGGAGATTGTACCGCCTGAGAATGAAACCCAGGAAAAAATCCTTGAAGTTGTAAAAGAAGTTATAGGAGATGTACCTGTCGGAATCACATCAGATCTTTTTGAATATGGTCTTTCGTCTGTTGGCTGTATTAAATTATGTGCTCTGCTGTCTGAAATGTTTGGAAAGAATATTAAGGTTTCGGATATATTGGAGAATTCTTCCGTGCAGGCAATTGAAAGACAGCTGAATGGAAATGAAGGTGTAAATGACTATTCGATCAGGGAAGAATATCCTCTTTCCATGACCCAGACAGGCATATATATCGAATGCATGCGATTCCCGGGAAGTACTACATATAACATTCCTGAGCTATATAAGCTGGGGGATGGGGTTGATGTTTCGAAGCTGGCAAAAGCCGTAAGTAAAGCGGTGGCAGCTCATCCATATCTCTTCATGGAGCCTGTAAAAGACAAAGAAGGAAATGTTCATGCAAAAAGAAGGGATGAACTTACCTTTGAAACTAAGATAATTAGCTGTGATGTACTTCCTGATCGGTCGGAACTGGTAAGGCCATTTGCACTGGATAGTGGCGAAATCCTCTTCAGGGCTGAGATTTATGAGACCAAAGATGGCAACTATTTCTTCCTTGATACACATCATATAGTAAGCGATGGCGGGTCGCTGGACATTCTTAAAAGAGATATAGACAGGGCATATAACGGAGAAGAAATAGAAAAAGAGAAGTATACAGGATATGAGTTTGCTCTTGATGAGAAAGCTGCAAGAGAAAGTGAGAGGCTTACAAAGGCAAAAGCATGGTACGATAGCATCTTTGACGGATGCGGCGGGGAGACACTGCCAGTCAGGGACGGAAAGGATGAGAAACACATTGCCTTCAGGCGCACCAATGGAGAGACTGATGCAGATCTGATAAAGGCTTTCTGTGAGGAAAAGTCTCTTTCAATCAATGCATTTTTTGTTACGGCCTTTGGTCTTGTGCTTAAATCCTATACAGCTTCTGAAAACGCTATATTTACTACGATCTATAACGGGCGAAGTGACGCCAGATTATCTGACAGTGTTTCTATGCTGGTAAAGACCTTACCGGTTTATTTGGAGTGCGCTCCATCCAAGGGTGTTATGGAGTCTATAGAAGAATGCCAGAAATTCCTTCTTTATGCCATGACAAATGATATCTACAGCTTTGCGGAGATAAGGAATGCTTACGATATCAAGGCTGAAATCATGTTTGTTTATCAGGGAGAGTTCGAGCATGGTGCAACTATTGGAGGAGAGTTTGCAAGCCTTGAAACTCTTGGCTATTCAAAGGCAATGTCCGATATTTCTGTAGAAGTTAGTCTTGACGGAAATAAGGTGGTTTATGACCTTGAATATGATCCTTCAGTGTACTCTGAATACACTATAACCGGACTGGCACATATGATGGATGTTATTACCGGAGAGTTTCTTAAAAAGAAACAGCTGGGTGATGTACGTCTGACCACTAAAGCTGATGAAGAGCAGATACGAAGCCTTCACGATAGTTCATTCCCTGTAAATGAAAGACCTGCCTACCGCTTATTGCAGGATTCAGCTGAAAAGAATCCAGATAAAAAGGCAGTTGTGGCAAAAGACAGAACACTTACTTATAAGGAACTCAATGAGGAGGCAAATGCGTTGGGATTTGTCCTGAGGCAAAAGGGAGCCGGGCCAGAGAGCATTATTGCTGTCATGGCTGACAGGGACAGCTATGCATATGTCATGAGGCAGGGTGTACTTAAGAGCGGCGGAGCATTCCTTCCAATAGATCCTGAGTATCCAGAGGATAGGATACGCTTTATTCTTGAGGATTCCGGAGCAAAGCTTTTAGTAACCAAGAGGGAAATCTTAGAAAGACGAAGGGGCCTGTTTGACAGCATTTCCGAAGGCGGAGTAGAACTCTTATGCGTCCAGGATGCGGTAAAAGAAGGAGAAAAACGAAACCTTAACGTAGAGGTTCCCTACGATGCTCTTGCCTATGTGATCTATACTTCAGGTTCTACAGGGAAACCCAAGGGCGTTATGCTCACAAATAAAAACCTTGTAAATTTCGTGGATGATAATGAGAAGAACCACGAGATCCTTGGATATACCAGAAGAGGCCATGTGAGCCTTGCTATAGCTGCCCTGACCTTTGACGTCTCCGTAATGGAGGAATACATTCCTATTGCAAATGGCATGACATCGGTTCTTGTAGCTCAGGAAGATATTATGAATCCGATAACTCTTGGTAAACTTATGACTGACAACAAGGTTGATGTCATGAGCTGTACACCCAGCTATCTGATGAATATGCTGGACATGGGCGAGTTTACGGATGTCTTTACTAATGCAGTGAAGGCTTTAAAGAGCGTGGATATTGGAGCAGAGGCCTTTCCACCTGCTCTTCTTGATAAGCTTAAGGCAGTAAATCCTGATATTTGTATTATGAATGGTTATGGTCCTACAGAGGCGACTATAAGCTGTACTATGCAGATCATTGAAGATTCTGATTACATCACAATTGGAATACCCAATGCAAATGTTCATGTTGCAACCATGGACAGAGATGGACACATTCAGGGACTTGGCGCACTGGGCGAAATGGTAATAATTGGTGACGGTGTAGGCCGAGGCTATATCGGTAGAGATGATCTTAATAAAAAGAGCTTTATAAAGCTGTTTGATATGCCCGCGTACAGAAGTGGAGATCTTGTGCGCATCCTGGAAAACGGCGACATTGAGTATCATGGCAGAATTGACAACCAGGTTAAGCTAAGGGGGCTTCGTGTAGAGCTTGGAGAGATTGAGAACGTAATTGGCTCTTATCCAGGCATAAGATCTACTATTGTCATTGTTATTAAGAAGGAGACAGATTATCTGGCAGCCTACTTCACTGCTGATAATGAGATTGACATAGATGAGCTTAAGGCCTTTATTTCAACAAAACTTACAGCATACATGGTTCCGCAGGTCTTTATGCAGCTTGATGAGATGCCTCTTACCGCAAATGGCAAGATAAACAAAAAGGCCCTGCCTGATTTTGGAGTGGAAGAAGAAAAAGTTGCTCCGCCTGAGACTGATCGTCAGAAGATCATTCTTGAGATGGTAAAGAAAGTAATTGGAGATGTTTCTATTGGTATAACGACAGATCTTTTCTCTGCTGGGCTGTCATCCCTTGGATGCATAAAGCTTTGTACAATGCTGACTTTGGAGTTTGGCAAAAATGTCACAATATCTGAGCTGTTTGAAAATAAAACTATCATCGATATAGAAAAACTACTGGAAGCTAAAGATGACGCGGAAATGTTTGAACGAAGAGAAGAGTATCCGCTGTCCATGACTCAGAGGGGAATTTTTGTAGAGAGCATTCATTACATGGGAACCACCGTTTACAACATTCCTTTCCTGTATGAGCTTGATAGTGAAGTACAGATGGACAGACTTCGCGCTGCTGTTGAAAAGACATTGATGGCTCATCCATACCTGTCAATGACTCTAAGGACTAACGAAGACGGAGACGTTTTTGCGGTAAGAAGTGACGAGATAAAGGCACAGATCACTGAGGGCAGAACTTTGCCATCTGATGAGGAGCTTATCCGCCCGTTTGACGTGACATCCGGCGAGCCTCTTTGCAGGATTGGTCTGTATGATACTGAGCAGGGAAAGTATCTTTTCATTGACACCCATCACATATTAAACGATGGAGAATCCTTGAGGATACTTCTTGAGGATATTGACAGTGCATATATGGGAAAAGAGCTACAGGCTGAGGAATATACCGGATTTGAGGCAGCTCTTTTTGAGGAAAAGGAGAGGGAATCCGACAGGCTTAAGAAAGCAAAAGACTGGCATGACAGGATCTTTGGCAAATGCGGAAAGGTAACCCTTCCTGCTAAAGAGAAAACAGAAAGCATCACTGACATTGGAACCTGTACTATTATGGGAAAAATAGAGGCTGAAGAGATACGGGCTTTCTGTGAGAAAAACCGTCTTGGCCTTAATGCATTCTTTACCACGGCTATGGGTCTTTCTCTCAAGGTTTACACCGGCTCAGAAAATGCAGTGTTTGCAACCATTTATAACGGCAGAAAAGACAGCAGGCTGGAGCGCAGTATCGGAATGTTCGTCAAGACTCTTCCTGTATGCATAAAGGCGTTGCCTGAAATGAGTGTTACACAGGCGATAGGTGAATGCCAGAGCATGCTGGTAAATGCAATGGTTTATGACATCTTCAGTTTTGCTGAAATATGCAGCACCTATGGCCTTAGCTCCGATGTGCTTTTCGCATACCAGGGTGATCTTGATAGTGAGGATACGCTTCTTATAGGTGGAAAAGAGGCAAAGGAGAAGAATCTTTCCATGGCTGATGCCCAGTCAAAATCGCCCTTTGGACTTGATATATATCTTGCAGATAACAGGGTGAAATATGAGTTCGAGTATGAACCTGCTATGTATGGAGAGGCTACAATCCAGCAATTCTATCAGCTTATGGAAGCAGTGGTAAAAGGTCTTTTGACTGCTGAAACATTAGGTGATCTGTTTGCTTTGCAGGAGTTAAAGGAATTACATGTTAAACCATTGCAGAGTAAAAAACACGTTAATAAGGCTGAAGCAACAAGGACGGAAGAGAAAAAAGAAACAACTGCAATTGCCAATGAATCGAAGCAGAGTAAGGTAATAGAAGAACAGGTGCTGGAGATTTACAGAAAAGTTCTTAAGAATGACGACTTTGGACCGGGTGATAATTTCTTTGAATTTGGCGGAACATCTCTTTTAGCTGCTAAGGTGATGATGGCTTTAATGGTAAAAGACTATCCTGTTGTGTATCAGGATATATTTGATGAGCCCACGCCAAGAGGCCTGGCCGTACATCTTTTCTCCAAGATGACAGATCAGTGGACTGAAGAAAAAGCACCTGAACCTGCTGAGGAAAAAGAGGCTGAGGAAAAGGCTCCTGAAAATGAATATGAGAAAGCTCTTTCCCATAACGTGCCAGAGTGCCTTGATGGCATAAGAAGTGAGAGCCTGGGAACAGTTCTTTTAACCGGTGCCAACGGCTTTTTGGGAATCCACGTGCTCAGGGAACTCATTGATAGCGGAGTTTCAAAAGTATACTGTCTGCTTCGCGGTGGAAAGCTTGGTGCACAGAAGCGCCTTAGACAGAATTTCTTTTACTACTTTGATGATCTGGACGAGGATTTCTTTGGAAACAGGATTATTGCCATTGAGGGAGACATTACCAGTGCTGAGAGCTTAAGCGCCCTTAAAGAATATGATATAGATACGCTGATCAACTGCGCAGCTTCAGTTAAGCATTTTGCGGAGCTGGAATTCCTTAAGAAGGTTAATGTATACGGAGTGGGCAATCTTGTTGATCTGTGCCTTGAAAAGGGCATTCGTCTGGTACACATATCTACGGTTTCCATATGCGGAGAAAGCTACCTGGATTCAGAGACAGAGCAGGTATTAAGCGAGAGCAAATTCGACATGGGTCAGGTGGTAGAGGATAACGGATACGTATATTCAAAGTATCTGGGTGATAAGCTGATCCTTGATGCCATAGAGAACAAGGGACTGGATGCGAAGATAATCCGTATGGGTAATCTCATGAGCAGATATGATGACGGGGAATTCCAGATCAACTTTAATACGAATAACTTCATGAATACCCTGAAGTCTTATGTGGTGCTGGGATGCTTCCCTGTACAGGAAATGGATGAAATGGATGAGTTCTCGCCAATTGATGAGGTTGCTAAAGCGACAGTTCTTCTGGCGGGTACAAATAAGGAATTTACTGTGTTCCATGCATATAATTCACACATAATCCTGATGGGAGACGTTGTTCAGGCACTTAATGACAATGATCTGAAGGTGGAAGTAGTGGATGAAAAGGTATTCAATGACAGGCTTCAAGCAGCTCTTAAGGATGAACGCATTAACAGCTATGTTTCTCCACTGGTGAACTATAAAACTGACAATGACGAGAATATCGTAGAGAACGATGTTGCTAATGATTTCACAGTCAAAGCGCTTTACAGGTTGGGATTCCACTGGAATATCACGGATAAAGACTACATCGATAATGCAATTGCAATGCTAAAGACACTTGGATTCTTTGATATCTAACTAATAGGAGGATATTACTTATGGATTTCAGACCAGAGAAGAAGCTTGGCTTTGGACTTATGCGTATGCCACTGTTGGAACCTTCAGACGAGGCGTCTGTGGATGTGGAGCAAGTGTGCAAAATGGTGGACATTTTCCTGGAAAGAGGCTTTACATATTTTGACACCGCCTGGATGTACCATGATTTTAACAGTGAAAATGTGGTGAAGACCGCTCTGGTAGATCGTCATCCCAGGGACAGCTTTACTATCGCCACAAAGCTTCATGGCGAGTACATTAAGACCAAAGAGGACAGAGATAAGATATTTAATGAGCAGATGAGAAAGACAGGAGTGGATTTCTTCGACTATTATCTTATCCATGGAATTGATAAAGAGCTTCTGGAAATCTATGAAGACCTGGACTGCTTTAACTGGCTGCTGGCAAAAAAGGAAGCAGGACTTGTTAAACATGTGGGATTTTCTTTTCATGACACACCACAGCTTCTTGATGAGATTCTGACAAAGCATCCGGAGATGGAATTTGTGCAGCTGATGATCAACTATCTGGATTGGGAGAGTGATTGGGTCCAGTCAAGGGCCTGCTATGAAGTTGCTGTAAAGCACGGGAAACCGGTTACTGTAATGGAGCCTGTAAGAGGAGGAACTCTGGCTAATCTGCCTGCGGATGTTGAAAAGCTCTTTAAGGAAAAGAATCCTTTAATGTCTGCACCAAGCTGGGCTATCAGGTTTGTTGCAAGCCTTGACAACGTAATGCTTGTTCTTTCCGGTATGAGCAGCATTGAGCAGATGGAAGATAATACCTCTTACATGCAGGATTTCAAGCCCTTGTCAGAGGATGAAAAGAAAATGTGTCTGAAAGCAGGGGAGATGATAATGAGTAAGCTGGCCATTCCCTGCACAGCATGTTCCTACTGTACTTCGGGCTGCCCTATGAAGATTGCAATTCCGAAGTATTTCAGGATGTACAATGAGAATATCTTTGACAACACGGATAATGATGAATGGACTGTGGAGTACTCGGAGTACCCGCAGCTTTTGGATGGAGGTGGAGGAAAGGCAACAGACTGCATAGCCTGTGGACAGTGCGAGGGTGTCTGCCCCCAGCACCTGCCAATCATCGAGAATCTCAGGAAAATCTCGGAACATATAGAATGAGTGTTTTATGATCTGAACACAACCCAGTTATGGGACCAGGGAACCGGAAGGCCAAAGAGTGTGACTACATTTTCTGCGGCGTTTCGGTACCAGGAGTAGTTCCAGCCGGCGCCCATGTCCATGTAGAGGGCATTGGTGATGCCGATTCTTTTAAGCTCATCCATAAAGTCGGTAAAGTGAATCATGTTCACAGAATCAATGATGCAGAGATTTCCGTTGAGCTCCGCAAGGGCCCTGTAGCAGCGGGCTCTTGGTCTGTCAAAGTTCATGACTTCTGTTTTATTATTTATGAGGCCGAATTGCATAAAGCCGCTGCCGCCTGCGTCAGCGGCATCTTTTATTGCAGCCTCTTTGTTGTCAAAATCAAATCTGAAGTATCGAATATAAAGCGGATGTAGAAACAAGAAAACAGGAAATCATAGACTTCTGTAAGATTATTTAGTCGTATGGATTTTGAATTTCAGGATAAATAGGTAAGGGATAAGCTTCCTATCGTAGGAGGGGGAAATGGGGTATAGGAATAGAAAAGCAATTTCAGATGATGAACAGAGAATTCGTGAACTGTTTATAGAGATGCTACAGACAATTTATCATACAGAAGAAGTGGAGGGCTACGAATCCGGATATTTGGACAGATACTGGACAAACGGAGAGGATGT